>ERZ1026850.58-NODE-58-length-67214-cov-6.540166_pt1 | contig 67214 bp, 65 predicted proteins | sample MGYA00380155_ERZ1026850 | MGnify/ENA primary metagenome ERZ1026850 (study PRJEB33269, sample SAMEA4719791) | human gut metagenome | biome: human-associated habitat; feature: organic feature; material: feces | place: Cameroon | collected 2013-10 ... | reverse complement strand
GGAACAAAGCGCTTGTATTCTTCCATAAAATGTATGAAAATATGAATAAAACAAAACACAGAGAATTTTTGTCTGGTTTGCTTCGGATACAGATTTTATTCTCGGGTATAGTATCAATATTTTGCATTTTAACAGAAAGGTCAATACTGGAGGGAAACAATGCTGCTTATAGGTACAAGAATTCAGGAATACCGGAAAATGGCGGGACTGAATCAGGAAGAATTTGCAGAAAGAATAGGTGTCAGCCGGCAGGCAGTGTCAAAGTGGGAGAGGGACAAAGCCTACCCTGATTTGGACAGGCTGGTGTGCATATGCGAGATACTGAATGTCCCGGTGGAAGAACTGCTTTATGGAAATCGGGAAGCAGAGCAGGATAACCGACAGGAAACTTTGGGAACTGCGGGCACAAACAGTGTTGTACATATGAAAAATTTAAGGGGAAAGGATAGATTTTTCAGACTGAAAGGGATGTTCTGCATTCTGGCGGCAATCTGTGTATTCTGTGCGGTGGCGGTTGTTGTGCTGTTCGTGAGAAATGAGTGGACCGAGCATGCAGACAAAAACGAGAATGTCCGGGTGGAAAAGGTGTACCAACAGTATACCAAGGCAGATTTGTGTTATTTTGATGACAACGGCAGAAAGATAATGAATACGGTCTGGCTGGATATTCCCGGAATACGTGACGGAGACTATGTAGAGTGTTATACCGGGGCGGGCAATGACCGGTTATTTTTAAATTACAAAGTGGTAACGCTGACGGCTGCTATCCTGGTTACGGCGGTATTTATCCTGCTGCTGATTCTGACAGGACTGGAACTGCGAAGGATGAAAAAAGAAGACACTTTGCAAATTATATTGGAAGATGTAGGTGGGAAGACTGCAGATGAAGAAGTGTAAGAAAATTATTTTCGGGCTGTTGTTTATCTGCATGCTAATCGCGGTTGCACTTGCTTCCCTTATTTTCATGGGCGTTATCGGACACACAGAAAATGTGGTCAACGCAGACAATGAAAATGCGGTCAACGTAGACAATGAAAATATGGTTAATGCAGACAATGAAAATGGGGGCAATGTAGGCACAGAAACGGCGGAGGCAACAGAATACTGGCATATTGTTTTTAAGGGCTTTGCCTTTTCGGTAAAACCGGTGGGAACAGCAATTATACACGAAAGCGGATGCCTTAATGTAAGAAGCTGCGATGATTATCTGATACAGATTAATGTGGAAGAAAAAACTATGGATGACTTTTGGGATAACAGGGCAGAACGGGTTCAAGCCATAGAAAATTCCGGTTATGTGATGGAACTTCCTCCTGAAAAGACACAGATAGACGGGAAGGAATATGTAAAATACATAGTCAGTCTTGCGAATGAGAGGGGAGCAGCTTTTGAAAACTCCTACTTTGGTGTACTTATCAGGCAGGCTTCTGACAGGGAGCGTATTCTTACTACCATAAGGTTTGACGGAACGGATATGGACGCACTGAATGCGGAGCAAAAAGATGTGATTTATGAAAAAGCATTTGCAGAAGCCCGGGCAATCGCGGACAGTGCAGTCGAAACAGAGGAAACCAATGATATGGTCGGAACCTACTGGCAAGAGAATGCATACATGGAAACGGGGGTTACGGACAGCATTGTTGACGGAGATACGGTTGTGTCGTATAAGCTGCCGGATAAATATAAGCTTTTATCGGACAATCAGGCGGGAAAGTCATATTATGCGGATACGGAAAACCGGGATGTGACGGTATCGGTTGTCCCCTATTCATGGATGAGCGCAAAGGACACGGCGGAGAGCAAGAGGGGAGCCGGGATTTCCAAGGTTGTGGACGAAGGCAGGTATGAGGTAAACGGTGTTATTTATTATTATTACGCCTATTCGGTTCTGCATATAAAGGGTGAAAAAAGAAGCTGTACCTATCATTTTGCGGCGTATGCGGATTTGAAAAATGGTGACATATATGTCATATATGGAGATGCCAATGACAATCCGCAGGCAATGGAACCGCAGAGTTATTATGATTTTATGGATATAAAAGAGGAATGCTACCCATAGTTTCCCGGTTGCAACCATTTGCGTCTTGCGATAAATAAGTTCCTGCTTCCATAATGAATGACGGAAATGCAATCATTTAAGGAGGACTTATTTATGAAAAACAAAAAAGTAATACTGGCAGGAATTCTTGCAGTGATGATGGGACTTTCTCTTGCCGGTTGCGGTAACGACAAGAAGCCTGCCAAGGAACAAACGGAGCAGACCGAGGAAACACAACAGGTAACGGAGCCGGAAGAGGACGATGAGGAAGATGTTTCCTGGGAAGACGAAGAGGAGGAGTCCGAGGACGCTACGTGGGAAGATGACAGCGAGGAAGAAGCAGAATTTGTAATGCCCGTGCAGGACGATTTCACTCTGGCACCGGGACTCAGCGAAGAATATGCCGACCTTGACAACAGATCTTTTGTATATAACGGTACAAAATTTACACTGGGTGAATCCACACTGAAGGATTTAATAGATGCCGGTATTCCGTTTGGAGAGAATGACCTTAATAACAGCGGCAACAATGTAAATAAAAATTATGAAACAGAGAGATACACGGCAGATATTAATGACTATGTAACCATGCAATTTAAATTTGCCAACTTTACCGACAGCGAACAAAAAGCGGAGGATTGTGTTCTTTCTTATGTAAGATATTCCCATCTTTATGTGCCGCAGCCGGATTACGATGCAGATATGAATGCTGAAATTACAGAAGCCATGCTTGATGGAGCAAAACAGGTTCATTTTTCTTTCCCGACAACCATTACCAAGGATGAGCTGTTGGAAAAATGCAGTGAGAACGCAAGTGAAAGTGACAACTATGTCAAGTATCTGGTAGATTCAGAAGTCTATATGGGAAGCAGCGGTTACCAGTTCCAGTTTAATGAAGTTACCAATCAGCTCAAAGAAGTTTCCATAAGCTGGCTTCCTTAAGCGGTAAAATAATTTCATAAAGTAAGAAGCAATCTAAGGCCGTTTACTTTCAAAAATGTGGGTAAGCGGCTTTGTTTGTCTTAAAAATGACAAAATCAGATTGACTATTCGCAATCATTGGTTTACAATAAGGACAAAATGAGAATGTCACACGAGGAGGAGCACGGAAATGGAGAAGATTACAACACTGGAAGCCGCATTGCAAAGAATAGAAGTATTGCAAAAAGAAAATGCAGAGCTTCAAAAAGAACTGGAATATTATAAAAATCGTAAACAGAGCGGCAGACAGAAGCATAATGCCAAATGGATGGCAATCTATAACGATTTTGTCCTTGGGTACGAGAGCGGAATGACTATGATAGAAATCGCAGAGCGGAATAATGTCAGCGAGAGGACCATTTACAGGTATAAGGCGTACTATGACAAAATAAAGGCGAATGAGGAAAAGCAAGAGAACTAACGGAGGATACCATATGCTAAATGAATTACACCTGGCAATGATAGATTTATATCGTGGCGATGCAAAACGAATTCAGCATTTCTGTAAGGTGCACAGTTATGCGAAACTGATTGCGGAAACGGAACATGTGGATGAAAAATGTTTATTTATTCTTGAGGCAGCAGCTCTCACCCATGATATCGGCATTCATACATGCGAAGAAAAATATGGGAACTGTAATGGCAAATTACAGGAAAAAGAAGGTCCTTCCATAGCTGCGACGTTACTGAAAGAACTGGGATTTGCGGATGATGTATCAGAAAGGGTGCAGTATCTGATTGCCCATCATCATACATACGACAACATAGACGGAATGGATTATCAAATACTGGTTGAGGCGGATTTCCTTGTGAATATTATGGAGGATAATCTGTCCAAAGAAGCGGCACAGCATGCATATGACAGTATTTTTAAAACAGAGAGCGGAAAGAAAATCTGCAGGGAGATGTTTAGTTTATAGTTTGAAGAAATGAAATGAGACAGTTTTTTAGTTGGTGTAAAATTTGCCTGCACCCATATAAAGGAGGAAAAAGATGATTTTTATATGTTACCCGAAATGCTCTACTTGCCAGAAGGCTAAAAAATGGTTGGACGAGAACCGGATAGAATATACGGAACGCCATATTGTGGAGGAAAATCCGACGTATGAGGAGCTTAAAAGCTGGTATACCCGAAGCGGACTTCCCCTCAAGAAATTTTTCAATACAAGCGGCATGTTATATAAAGAAATGCAATTAAAGGACAAGCTCCCGGATATGAATGAGGAAGAGCAGTTAAAGCTTCTGGCAACAAACGGAATGCTGGTGAAAAGACCGCTCATTGTGGGAGATGATGTGATACTGACCGGCTTTAAGGAAAAAGAATGGGCAGAGAAATTGAAAGGCTGACCCTATAGTTATCAGCTTTATGAAGAAAAATAAATCACCTCAAGACCACCTATGGCTCAAAAACAACCACCTATGGAAAAAGTGTGGCGAATAATTCTTATTCCGATATACTACAAAGCAGAAAGGAGGAGGGCTATGAAACTGAATATAAAGATTGATGCGAACGTAGAAGAACCGGAAGCATTGATTACAACTGCCAGGATGACGGAAGAAGTAAACCGTGTTGCGGACTTTATCAGCGGGCTGGATAATGCGGCAACGGTCATTTTAGGTATGAAGGATGAAAAAACAGAATTGCTGGAACAGGATGCACTGGTCAGAATTTATACGGAAAACGGTAAAGTATTTGCTAAAACAGACTGTGATTTGTACCAGGTCCGGCTGCGGTTGTATGAATTGGAAGAACGTCTGGACAATCGGTTTGTCAGGATTTCCAATTCGGAAATTGTAAATCTGAAAAAAATAAAGAGCCTTGACTTGAGCTTTGTAGGAACTATTTGTATGGAACTGTCGAACGGGGAGGTTAGTTACGTTTCCAGAAGATATGTTTCCAAGATGAAAAAAATATTGGGATTATGAGGTGATGACCATGAAAAAAGAGTTATTATTCCGCTGCCTGGGCGGCGCTTTGGGTGGAATTGTTATCAGCTATTTCATAGAGATTGGAGTGTCCATAGCAATAGGGGATGGAAATTTTTATCCGTGTGTACCGGGACTCGCAGAACGGTATGGAAGCGAAATTACGGCGGTAATTATTCAGACCCTGTTAAGTGCCTTACTTGGTATGGGATTTGCAGGTGCGTCCTATATTTGGGACAGGGACGACTGGAGTCTGTTGAAACAGACCGGGATATACTTTGCGGTTGTAACGGTTTTAATGATGACAATTTCATATGTATGTGAGTGGATGGAGCATTCCGTGAAGGGATTTATCAGTTATTTTGCTATATTTCTGGCTATATTTGTGGCAGTATGGATAATACGATATTCCTTTTGGAAACTGCGGATAGCTAAGATAAAAGGTAAGATTTTAGAGAACAAACAGAAATAAAAACTGCAAGAAAAGCAAGGAGAACCATGAAAGTAGAAATCGAAAAGGCAGCCTCAAAGAAAGAGGAAATGGCTCTGATTAAAGTATGCGAAATGACGGATGACATTCAGAGCGCAGTGGATATTCTGCATAATGACTGCAGGACTATTCCGGTTATGCAGGGGGCGGAAACCCTGCTTTGCAGGACGGACAAAATATATTATCTGGAGTCTGTGGACAAACATACCTATGTATATACCAAAGACTGCTGCTACGAAACCAGATACCGCCTGTATGAACTGGAAGATATACTGCACATTCAATGTCTGCGCTGCTCAAAGGCGATGATAGTCAATATCCGGAAAATAAAATCCGTGAAGGCGGAGCTGAACGGACGTATGATTGCGGAGCTTCTGAATGGGGAGCAGATTATCATTTCCAGAGCATATGTGAAAGAATTAAAGAGAAAGCTGGGTATTTAATATGAGGAAAATAAAAATTATTTTTAATCAGGCTTTAATGATTTCTACGGCAATTCTGTTTGGCCTTGGCATTCAGGCGCTTATCCGGCATCTGCAGGGCGAAGAGGCTATGATAGAATGGCCCTGGTATATTCCGCTTTCCATTATTATTACGGGTTTTTTATGTGCTCTGCCTACCTGGTTCTTACTGGAAGATGACCGCTCCACCAAGTGGTATCGGTTATGCAAAGCGGTGCATTTTCTGGTACTTGGTGGTATTGTGTCCCTGTGCGGGCTGCTGTTTCAGTGGTATACCGGTATCAAAGAATATATCCCCATTATGGTCATGTACGTGATTATTTATGGGTTTGTCTGGATAGCTACCGGCTGGCTGGTGAAAAGAGATGAAATCCGGATAAATGAGGCAATCAGGGAAATTCAGGATGAAGAATAATGGCAGGTAAAAGGAAAATACCTGATAAATTTATAAAGGATTAGAAAGCGTTGAAAAGTGCAGCTTGGTCACATGTATTTGCATGTTGGTCCTGCGGCACTTTTTTTCTTGTTTGTTTTTGATAATATGAAAAATGGAAACAAGGAGGATGCTTATGAAGGCAATTACAGTAAAAGAATTAACCAAGAAATATAAAGAACATGTTGCGGTGGACCACTTGTCGTTTGAAGTGGAGGAGGGGGAATTATTTGCATTCCTCGGAGAAAACGGAGCGGGCAAATCCACTACCATCAATATTCTTTGCACGATACTCGAAAAGAATGCGGGTGATATTGAAATTCTGGGACATGAACTTGGCAGAGAGGATGATAAAATTCGGGATGATATAGGTATCGTTTTTCAGAATTCCGTGCTGGATGCCAAACTGACGGTAAAAGAAAATCTCTATACAAGGGGCGCTTATTACGGTCTGACAAAAAAGCAGATAGCAGAACAGTTGGCGCCGTTTATGAAAGGGTTTGAGCTGGAAGAAATCTGGAACCGTAAATACGAGAAGCTTTCCGGGGGGCAAAGGAGACGGGTAGATATTGTGAGAGCGCTTATTCACAATCCCAGGATTTTATTTTTGGATGAACCGACCACAGGATTGGACCCGAAATCCCGGAAATTGGTGTGGGACTACATTGAATATCTGCGGAAAGAGAAGCATATTACCATTTTCCTGACAACCCATTACATGGAGGAAACTAAGGATGCCAACCATGTGCTGATTATAGATAAAGGAAAATGCATTGCTGCCGGAACCCCATCGGAATTAAAGAGCCGTTTTACCTCATCCAAACTTATCTGGTATACGGATAAAGGAGAGAAAGCGGAGAAAATCCTGGAGGGTCTGGATTTTACTTATGATGCCGACCATTACAATGTGTTAATGCCTGAAAACGGGAAAAACATTACGGAATTTCTGTACCGGAACAAGGAGAGCATTACCGATTATGAAATTATAAAAGGTACTATGGATGATGTGTTCTTAAATCTGACGGGAAAGGAGTTAAGTGAATCATTATGAATAAATTTATCGGATTAACCAAGCGCAATTTATTGATATTTTTTAAGGATAAACAATCCGTTATTTTTTCACTGATGACATCGATTATCGTTTTTGTTTTATATTTGCTGTTTCTGAGGGGGACATTTGTGGATGCCATACAGGGTGCAATGAAAGAAGCGCCGGGACTGGCAGATTTGGTGCAGGATAAAGATGTGGAAATGTATGCAAACCTGACACTTCTGGTGGGAATTTTGGGGTCCGCCCTGATTACGGTGCCGTTTAACTGTCTGACGGTGGTTGTAAGAGACAAGGAAAATAAAGTGGATTATGATATTTTGTCCACACCCATTCGCAGATGGCAGGTTATTCTTTCTTATTTTACGGCAGCAGTCATATCGGCGGTTATCATGACGGGAATTATTCTGACCGTGGGACTCCTTCTTCTGGGAACGCAGGGCGATTTATACATGGGAGTAAAAGAGATTGCGCAAGCCTACGGCATTGTGGCGCTGGGCTCGTTTTCTGCGACGGCTCTGTTTATGATAGTGGTCCTGTTTTTCAAATCCTCTTCTGCATGCGGTGCCTTTTTCAGCATGGTTTCTGCAGCGGCAGGTTTTGTAATCGGAGCCTACATTCCTATATCCCAGTTTTCGGACGGTGTGCAGACGGTCTGCAATATTTTTCCGGCAAGCCAGGTTACCATTCTGCTGCGGAATGCTTTACTGAATGCCCTGCTGCAGCATATGGATGCTGCCATCGGCGGACTGGACAACGGAATGTTCGTGGAAAGTATCAAAGAAACATTTTCCTTTGACGCCAGCCTGTTTGGACAAAACTACGGCATGAGCTCCATGATAATCTACGTGGCAGCCTTCATGGTACTTTGCGTGGCGGTTATGATTTTTGTGTACGGAAAAACTTATAAGAAAAAATAAGTATTTTGTTCATAAAAGGAGGAGTGACAAAAACGGAAGCAAATATCTGTATGATGTGATAAACATAAAAAAAGAAACGAGCACCCCGCCTGACTGCCAGATATTGACAAGTACGGTATAAAACCCATTTCTTAGATAAAAATATAGCAAGATATCAACACCTTGTCAATAATGTAAAATAAAAAATAAAGTTGCCTTATCTCCCGCCGGAATTTATAATAGAAGCAACGATGATAATTATACATAACAGGGGCAGCAAGGGGTGGCGGGATGCATTATGTGAATGTAAAAGGAATATTATCGGCGAAAAATGGGATGAACCTGTACCGCGGCTGTTCACACGGATGCATTTACTGTGATTCCAGAAGCAAATGTTATCATATGGAGCATGCTTTTGAGGATATTGAAGTAAAGGCAAATGCCATAGAGCTGCTGGAGTACAGGCTGTCCCATAAACGAAAAAAGTGCATGATTGGCACCGGCTCCATGACGGACCCGTACATTCCGTTGGAAACAGAGCTTCAGAATGTGAGAAAAGCGCTACAGCTTATAGATAAATATGGGTTTGGCTTTACGGTGATTACGAAATCCAACCGTATTCTGCGGGATTTAGACCTTCTGCAGAAAATAAATGAAAAGACAAAATGCGTGGTGCAGATGACACTGACCACATATGATGAGGACTTATGCAGGAAAATAGAGCCGAATGTGAGCACTACTGCAGAACGGTTCGAGGTGCTGAAAACCCTCCGGGATGCCGGAATTCCCACAGTTGTATGGCTTTCCCCGATTTTGCCGTTTGTCAACGACAATGAGGAAAACCTGGTTGGCATCCTGAACATGTGTATAGAAGCAAAAGTGCGGGGAATTATCTGCTTCGGAATGGGTGTGACACTCCGGGAAGGGAACCGGGAATATTTTTACGAACAACTGGACCGTTCGTTTCCGGGAGTAAAAGAAAAATACATACACACCTATGGGTATCAATATATGCTTGACAGCCCCCATAACGGCTATCTTATGCGAATCTTTCATGATACCTGTGAAAAACACGGTATTATGCATGACAATGAGCAGATATTTGCGTATCTTTCCGCATTTGAGGATAAAGAAGACTTTCAACAGCTAAGTCTGTGGGACTAAGGAAAAAGAAGACAGAAGACAGGAGACAGGGTATGATTTCGTTTGCAAGCGATTATATCGCCGGAGCGCATCCGGCAATTTTAAAAAGACTGGCGGAGACCAATAGGGAATCCCTGACCGGATACGGCACGGATATTTATTGCGAAAGCGCCAAAGAGAAAATAAAGGCAGCCTGTGAGCGCCCGGAGGCAGAGGTATACTTCTTAGTGGGCGGTACACAGACCAATCAGGTAATTATCAGCACAATGTTAAAGCCCTATGAAGGCGTTATTTCCGCAGACACCGGTCATGTGAATGCACATGAAGCAGGTGCCATTGAATATACGGGACATAAGGTGCTCGCCCTTCCGGCGGTAAACGGTAAGCTGGAGGCGAAGACGGTTGCCGGGTATATTCAGAACTTTTATGAGGATGAAAGTCATGAGCACATGGTATTTCCGGGAATGGTGTACCTGTCCTTTCCCACGGAATACGGTACTCTATACAGTAAGGCAGAGCTGGAAGCTCTTTACAGGGTATGCCGGGAAGCGGACATTCCGTTATTTATAGACGGGGCCAGACTGGGGTACGGACTGGCAAGTCCTGAAAATGACATTTCCCTGTCGGAACTGGCTTCGCTCTGTGATGTTTTCTACATAGGAGGAACCAAGGTGGGAGCTTTGTGCGGAGAAGCCGTTGTTTTTCCGAAGCACAATGCGCCTGCTCATTTTGAAACACAGATAAAACAGCACGGAGCCATGCTTGCCAAAGGAAGGCTCCTGGGAATACAGTTTGATACCTTATTTACGGATGATTTATACGGAAAAATAAGCAGCCATGCAATTTCTATGGCGGAAAAGCTGAAAAAACTCTTTGCGGAAAAGGGATATGAGTTTTATATAGACTCCCCGACCAATCAGCAGTTTATAATCCTTCCCAATGAGAAAATGAAGGAACTCTCCGGACGGGTGGTATTCAGCTTTTGGGAAAAGAAGGGTGAGGATAAGACCGTGGTCCGTTTTGCAACAAGCTGGTCTACTACGGACGAGGATATGGAGGAGCTTGCCGGAATATTGTAAAATATAGGCAGGCATGTAATGGGGAGAGAAGGGTTATTTGAATAATATAGGAATGTTGACGGAATTAGAACTGAAAGACCGGTTGTATACGGTAAGGCAGCAGAAACGGGTTCTGGAAAACCGGCTGGAAAAATATACCTTCCGGTGTCAGATTATTGCGAATTCACGGCAGGAAGCCCACAGACAGATTAGAGGGGGAATTGTCCCCACCTTATTTTATGCGGGGTTTATAGCCGGCATGGTACTGATGCTTTTGTATTGCATAAAAGTGACATTGCAGGGGGGAGCAACGGGAAACAGGGAGGTAGGATTTATGTACCTTATAGCAATTCCGGGCGTTTACTATGGCGGAAAACGGATTATACCCAAACTCAAGAACATGCTGATGGTATTTTGCAACTGCTTCATTTTAAAGAAGGAAGAAGGCAATCTTTTTTTCAAAATGGGGGATTTGTGCAAGGAGATAGACCGTGCAACGGAAGAAATACGGGGATTGAACGAACAGTTGGAGAAACTGAAAAACGAAGAAAAACAGGGGAATAATGAACAGTAATATTAATTATGTTTTCTTTGAAGAGTACAAGAAAATTTCAAATTTGTGTAACGACATGTCTCAGGTTCAAAACGGTGTCACGGAATATATCAATGAACTGGAGAAAATAGCCGGTCGGAGAGAGCCGGAGGCACAAAACGTCTTAAGACAGCTTAAGAGAATGCGGCATTTGAGAAACCTTTTAGCACATGGGGAGGGAACTTTTGAACAAGAATTATGTTCTGCACAGGATGTAGAATGGATTCGGGATTTTCATCAAAAGCTCCTGACACAGACGGACCCGCTGGCGTTGTATAACCAGAAAAAGCGGAGAAACCAAAGCGGACAACAGGCAGAACAACAGGGAAGACAAAAAGAGTTTGAACGATTGCAGCCGAAAGAGGTAAAAAATGCAGGACAAAATGACCGGGAGAGCGAAATGGGTAGGTCTGCCGTTATAGTGGGCGTAGTTTTAGGGGTTGTCATCTGGCTTATACTATGGATAATATATTATTAGAAACACATTTACCGGAAAGGGAGATTTTATGAACGAAACAAAAAAAGCTTCAGGAGCGATTTACATAGTACCGATTGTATACGTGTTCGGCATGTACCTGATGCCGGTTGTACTATGGGTGATGGGCAGTACGAAGGAGTCTGTGGACAATGTAAGCAGTGCCTGGGTACTGGCTCTGCCGATTATACTGGGACTGGTGAATTTAGCCGTGGTTCTTATTCTGGGAGAAAAAATAAGCAGAGGTCAGCTTCTTATCTGCACAAGAATTATCAAATATGCCTTAATTCCCTTTTACTTTTTAGGTGGTCTTTGTATTGCATTGGCGCTCTTACTTATGTTTACGCCGGTTGTTATTATGGTGTTTGTAGGACCGACCATCGCAGTCTTACTTTCGGTAATAGGCTGGCTCGGACTGCTGGGAGCAGCGCCTTTTTCCGTTGCCTATATTGTGCGGGCATGCAAAGAAGGGGTACATGGAAAAGCTCTGTCGGTTTTTGCCGTCATATTCCAGTTCTTTTTCAGCCTGGATGTTATTTTTGTAATTATATTAGCCATAAAGGACAGAGTCTATAGCAAACAACAGAAACGCCAATATATGCAATAGAGGCATCCAAACGGCGGCAGGGTTATAAAACCTTGCTGCCGTTAACCGTCAGTTTGAAACTCATTCCTAAAATTTCAGCAGCTTTCCGGCACATCATCATACGTCCTAAAAAGATTTCAAAATATTCGTACATGGAGCATATCTTTTCGTCTATCTGCAGGTTTAAGGAAATCACTTTCTTCTCCGTATTTATTTTTAACTTGGTATCGGTTACCGCATAATTTACCCGGTCATGTTTGTCGAAAGTCGCTTTATTTTTCTCACGGACACGGCTTCGGCGCACGTCTGTTTTATCGGCAATGATAAGGGCGGCGGAAATCGGGTCGGTTGCACCGCCGGTGGACTCATCATGGTGGCCGATGGCGGAAACAATCAGAATACGGTCTTCTATGCTTAAATCGGATTGCTTTAAGATATCGTTTGCAAGCAGCGCACCGTATTCAGCATGATGCGTCCGGTTCACCGCATTGCCGATATCATGCATAAAACCGGCAATTTTGGCAAGCTCAGCTTCTTTTGCGGAATATCCTAAATTTTTCAGAATATAAGCAGCCCGCTCCGCTACCAGACTGCAGTGGATGGCAGAATGGTCCGTATATCCCATCACTCCTAACACATCATTTCCTTTTTTCAGGTACGCCAGTACCTCTGCGTTTTTCTTTATTTCTTCATATGTCATATAAATCCCCCACCTTTCTTTCAGCTGTATATCAGCGTAATCGCAACGGTAGGGAGAATCTATCCCGGTTTCGTAAGGATTGTGTAAAATTTATGTGAAGTTCAAAGGCACAGAATTTTTTTCACATCCCCGGTACAGAGTTTCTAACTTCGCTGCCAGCGTTTCGATCGGGATCCGGTAATCCAGGGATGCCCAAAGACGGAACATATTATATAAGGAACCGGAAAAAGCAGTCAGTGTTAATTCATCAGCATGCGATTGCCATTCTTCTGAAATATAGGAGGACAGCATTTGCAGAAAATAAGCCCCGAAACCGCACTGTATAAGACCCTTCAGAAAATTCTGGTATTGTGAAAGATAGCTGAAGTAATGAATCATATGTGCCCTGTCGTAAAAAATTCCGATATTGGAAGCGGCGGACTCTTTCTTGTATTGCTGAAAAATTTCCTCCAGTCTCTTGGTAAAAATATCCTCCACGGAGGCATAGTTTCTGTAAAAAGTCATCCGTGAGACGCCGGCTTTCTTACAAAGTTCACTAATGGTAACAGAACTTAAGGGCTTTATATCGGTAAGCTGTAAGAGGGCGGACACAATGCACTCCTTTGCAAAAATGTTGGTAGTACTGATTTTTTTATCACTCATGTTACAAAAATAACCTCCTTGTCACAGTTGAAGGCAGTGACATTGCAAGTCCATGTTTTAACTGATACAATTTGTAACAGTAAATACAGTATAAAGGATAAACTACAGGTTGGCAAGAATATAAAAAGGAGAAATGGGAAAGGAGTTAACCGGAAAATGAGTGATTTTATACTAAGTTGCTGCTCCACGGCGGATTTGTCAAGGGAGCATTTTGAAAAAATCCGGGTGCAATATGTGTGTTTTCATTATGAAATGGATGGAATGCAGTATGCGGATGACCTGGGACAGTCTATGCCGTTTGATGAATTTTATAAAAGAATGGAAGAGGGGGCAGAAACAAAAACTTCCCAGGTAAATGCTGAAGAATTTACTGCTTATTTTGAGCCTTTTCTGCAGGAAGGTAAGGATGTCCTGCATGTCTGTCTTTCGTCGGGACTGTCCGGGGTGATTAACTCGGCCAATATAGCAAGGGAAAATTTGTTGGAAAAATATCCGGAGAGAAAGATATATATAGTGGATTCTCTTGGCGCTTCTTCCGGCTACGGTCTTATCATGGATACTCTGGCAACCATGCGTGACAATGGAGCAGACATAGAGGAGGTGTACGAATGGGTGGAGCAGCATAAACTTCATATGCATCACTGGTTCTTTTCTACGGACCTGTCATTTTATATTAAAGGCGGACGTATTTCCAAAACAGCGGGAATGATTGGCAACCTGCTTAATATATGTCCTTTGCTGAATATGGACCATCTGGGCAGACTGGTTCCCCGCTATAAAATCCGGACGAAGAAAAAAGTGATCCGGGCCATTGTAGACAAAATGGAAGAAAATGCGGACGGAGGACTTGACTACTCCGGAAAATGCTATATTTCCCAGTCAGCCTGCAGGGAAGACGCAGAGGAAGTGGCAAGGCTTGTAGAAGAAAAATTTTTACATCTGAACGGCAAAGTGGAAATTAACCATGTAGGTACCACGATTGGAAGCCACACCGGACCCGGCACAGTGGCATTGTTTTTCTGGGGAGGCGAAAGAGTTGACTAAAGCAAAACAAACAGTGGCAAAGGGGATTCGTGTCTTGTCGGTTCCCCCGGTTATGGTAACGGCTCTTCTGCTATTCCTAAGCATATGGAAACCGTATTTTTTCAGGACCTGGAGAGAAATATTTATTTGCATACTCCTGCTGGGAATTGTTCCCGCTCTGGCCTATCCTATGCAAAAAATTCTGCCCCGCTGGAAGAAAGAAGGACGGGAAGGACAGCGGAAGCTGGCATTTCTGTTTAGTCTGGCCGGTTATACGGTTTCTTTTTTATGGAGTCTGACATCAGGTGTGGGAAAAGAAATACAGCTGATTTGTACTACATATTTTCTGTCCGTACTGCTGCTTACCGTGTGCAACAAAGGATTGCATTTCCGGGCAAGCGGTCATGCATGCAGCGTCACCGGACCGCTGCTGCTCTTGATTTATTTTGTGGGGGAAAAATGCATTTTGCCGTGTATCATGGCAGCGGGACTGATTGTCTGGTCTTCTCTTGTCCTGAAAAGGCACACCTGCAGGGAACTCGCCGGGGGAGCAGTGGCCTGCATGATTGCCTTTGCGGTTTCTTTATGGTGCGTGATTTACAGATGATTTGCAGATGATTCATAGATGAAGGAGAATTCAAATGAAAGAAAAAGTGGCTGTACTTACGGATACCAACAGCGGCATTATGGGAGAAGAAGCAGAAAAAAAAGGAATCTATGTAATGCCGATGCCGGTGATCATTGAGAATGAAATTTTTTATGAGGGGCAGAATCTTACGGAAGAACAATTCTACAGTGCGCTGGAAGAGGGAAAGAAAATCTCCACTTCCCAACCGGCACCGGGGGATTTGCTGGAAAAGTGGGAGGAGCTTCTTTCAGCATATGAACAGGTACTCTATATTCCCATGTCCGCCGGGCTCAGTAATTCCTGTGCTTCGGCTACGGCATTGTCGCGGGAATTTGGCGGCAGGGTTTGTGTGGCAGATAACCATAGAATTTCCGTAACACTGCGTACCTCCGTGGAAGAGGCAAAGAGAATGGCGGAAAACGGATGGACAGCAGAGACAATTAAACAAAATCTGGAGGAGAATGCTTACTGCTCAAGTATCTATATTGCGGTGAATACCCTGACTTATTTAAGAAGAGGCGGCAGAATCACTCCGGCAGCGGCCATGGTTGGCAATGTATTGCAGATTAAGCCGGTGTTAACCATACAGGGAGAAAAACTGGACTCTTTTGCCAAGGTCAGGGGAGCAATGCTGAAGTGTGAATCCAAAATGATAGAGGCGGTAAAAAATGACGTGGAAAAAAGGTTTTCCCAGGAAAGAACGAAAAAAATGTGCGTGGGTGCAGCCGGGAGTTTCTTAAGCGAAAGCGAAAAACAGAACTGGCTTTCCATGGTGCAGGAAGCGTTTCCACAGGCGGATGTATGGTATGATGCCCTGTCCATGAGCATTGCCTGCCATACCGGTCCGGGAGCGGTCGGAATCGGTATTTCATTTTGTTAAAGCTCTCCCAATCTTCCATACATTTCCGGATGACTTTTGTTAATGAAAAGAGAGCGGTATGACAGACTGGCCGGCAAAAATGATTATTGTGGAAAAATGACAGAAGTTCTCGCCAAATCCTAAAATTTGCGGTAAAATAGAAATACAGACATCCGGTAAATTACCAGAGCAATCACGGAAGATAAGGGAGAACGGTATGGCAAAAAAACACATGGATTTTATTAGAAAAGCAGGCGGACAAAAGGCGAAGAAGCTTCTTGCCGTTATTCTGGCGGCAGGCATGGCAATGACGGCGCTTCCCGGAGAAACCATTACGGCACTGGCGCAGGAGGTCGAAGGACAGAGAAATGTGTTGCTTGCTGAAGAGGTATCCGATGGCGAAACGGATATGCCGGAAGAAGATATGGTATCCGGCAGTGATGGACAGGCAGAAGATGTGATACCCAGCGGTGACAGTCGAACAGCAGAAAGCGTTTCCGGCAATGCAGACAGCGATGTCTCCGGCAATGCGGATCGGCAGCAGGACGGTATACAGGGCGAAATCCCTGCTTTTCCCGGTTATATTTCCATGCCCGGAGACGAAGAAGCGGACACAGTAGTATATGACTCCTCTGCCCTTTCTGTGTATTCCATGCTGGAATCTAAGTATATCCCGGCAAAAGGCGACCTGCCACTTACCAGAGACCAGAATCCTTACGGTACCTGTTGGGCATTTTCCACGATTTCCCTGGCGGAAATCGGTATGAAAAAGGCCGGTTATGTAACGGAGTTCCCGGATTACTCCGAGTTGCATCTGGTTTATTTTTCCTACCGTGGCAAGGGGCTGGTGGACCCTTTAGGCGGCACGGAAGGAGATTATAATTATTGCAGTGATACAGATATATTAAACAGGGGCGGAAGCCTTAGCTTATCCGAAAATGTGCTGATTAACTGGGTAGGAGCAGCCGACGAACAGAAAGCACCTTATAAGGATGCCTATAATCTTGTAAATAACGGTATTGATCAGAGCCTTGCCTTTGACGATATGGCGCATCTGCAGAATTATTACAATATTAATATCAAAACGAACCCGGAAATTGCAAAACAGATGGTGAAAAAGTACGGCGCGGTGGGAGTTTCTTACTATGCTGACAGCAGTTACTTCAATTTTGCTACCGACAGTTTTTACTGCAATGAAGAAAAAGGAACCAACCATGCAGTCACGGTTGTAGGCTGGGATGATGACTATGCGGCAAGTAATTTTTCTGTTACACCGGAGGGCAACGGAGCATGGCTGGTCAGAAACACATGGTCAGCGGGATCTGACGTGGATAATCTGAGCTATTATACCTATTTCTGGCTTTCCTATTACGACAAAAGCCTTTCCGGCTCAGCCTATGCGTTTGATTTTGAGCCTGCCGACAACTATGATCACAATTATCAGTATGACGGGGCTATGTTTGGTATTTCTTATGGTTTTTCAAGCCCGACTCTTTCTGTGTCCAATGTTTTTACAGCCGGCGGAAATGCGGAGGGAGAGGTTCTTAAGGCTGTGGGAATCCAGTTTGCACAGGCAAATACAGGCTATAAGGTGCAGATATATAAAAACCTGAAGGACGCATCCAATCCGGAGAGCGGTACACTGGTGGAGGCGGCAACAACCTCCGGAAGTATTGAGTGTGAGGGATACTACACCATACAACTCGGACAGCCGGTAGAGCTGGAGGAAGGAGATACGTTTGCGGTTGTATTTACACTTACGGCATCGGGTGGGGTAATGGCCGCTGCCGAATACAGCTATAGTGGCTGGATGACGACAGTTGCCACTGCTAAGGAAGGGCAGAGCTTTTACAAGTCTCCCTATGGCTCGACCTGGACCGACTTCGGAAAAGCGAAAAATGCTAATTTACGTATTAAAGCCTATACTGTGAATGCTGAGGACGGAGCAGGAGCCGAAGTACCCCTGCAGTCCATTTCCCTGAGCGGAGAAACCCGGATAACGCAGGGAGATACCACTACGTTGAGTGTCAGCTTTTATCCGGCAAATACCACAGATGACAAAACCGTCATTTTTGAAAGCTCTGACGAGGAAATTCTGAAGGTGGATGAAAACGGTACGGTAACCGGCGTTGGTGTGGGAATGGCTACTATTACGGCAACAGTTGCCGGAACCTCTATTCAGGATTACATAAATATAGAAAGTGTAGCAAAAATTACAGGAGTACGTCTGGAAGCGGATTTGGACAAAGGACTTATGCTGGAAGCGGGAGATACCCGGGAACTCGAGGCGTATACCGAGCCGGGAGACACGGCAAACAAGGATATTATCTGGCAGGTAGAAAACTCTGCCATTGCGGAGGTGTCTGAGGATGGCCTGCTTACCGCGAAAAATCCCGGAACGACTACCGTAACGGCTTATTATGCGAAAGATACGGAGCTAAAAGCATCCTTCACTCTGACCGTAACAAAGAGTCTAAAAAACATCTCCTTGTCCGGTGAGGACAATGTCATGAAGGGGGAAACCATTTCCTTGCAGGTGGAATTCTACCCGGCGGATACTACCGATGACAAAACCGTCATTTTTGAAAGCTCGGATGAGAATGTCCTGAAGGTGGATGAAAACGGCGTGGTAACCGGCATGGGTACAGGAAGCGCCGACATTATCGCAACGGTTCAGGGGACTGCTATTTCTGCAAAGAAAACCATTCAATGTACGGAAAGAATCCCCATGTACCGGATTGTATACCATCTGGCAGCGGGACAGAAGACAGAAGCCAACGAAGAAGAGATTTACAACAACAAAGTACCTTATATTTTACAGGAACCTGCAGCAGGGAAAGAGGGCTACACCTTCGGTGGCTGGTATACCGCGGAGGACTATAAGATCAAAATAACGGAAATTCCGGCGAAGACCACCGGAGAAGTCCATGTTTATGCCAAGTGGATTGCACGGAAATACACGGTTATTTACGACAGCAATACCCCGGAGGGGGCCAAGGTAACCGGAAAGATGCCCATGCAGGTATTTTCCTATGGACAGCCGGCAGCCCTTTCCGCCAATAAATATGCCTGCAAGGGTTATGCATTCATGGGCTGGCAAACAGCGGACGGAACCTTCTATGCAGATAAGGAAAAAGTAAGCGTCCGCACGGAAGGTGCAGCGGACGACACGGTTTATCTGTATGCCGTATGGCAGCAGACCTTTACCGTTTCCTATGATGCGCAGGGCGGCAACCCCATAGCGGACAGCAGTTATACATACGGAAAAGCCATGAAACTGCCGGTTCCCGTGAAAGAGGGATTTACGTTCCGGGGCTGGTACAGCGACAGTACTTATAAGAAGAAAGTGGCATCCATTACCGCATCCACAAAAGGCGATTTACAGCTTTATGCCAAGTGGAGCGAGAACACGTACAACATTGTGTTTAACGGAAATGGAAGCAACGGCGGAAGTACAAAGAAGCTTTCTATAAAATATACGGAGTTGGCAGCTCTTACGGCAAACGGTTTCTTTAAGAAGGGCTATGAATTTGCCGGTTGGAATACGGTAAAGACGCCCACGGAAGCTGCACCGGGCACGACCTTTGAGGACGGTGGAAAAGTAACCGGTCTGACCCTTTCACAGCAAAACCTCCTGCCGCAGAAAAACGGCGGTACGATTACCCTGTATGCCCAGTGGAAGCCCACGACTTATACGATTGATTTTGTATACAACGGCGGAAGCGGGAACACAGCCAGCATGGAATATTATTACGGCATGCCGAAGACCATGCTTCCGGTGCCGGAAAAAGAGGGTTATACCTTCGGCGGCTGGTATAAGAATGAAAATCTGACAACCGCTATGCCGTATATTACTGCGACTACCTACGGAAATATGACGCTGTATGCGAAGTGGAACGCACCGTATACGGTGGTATTCCACAATGATGCCCAGGCGGATGCCGGACTCCTTACCGGTACCATGAAGCCGCTTTCCATGAAGAGCGAAACGGCGAAGGCGCTGACGGCAAATACTTACAAGAAAGCAGGTTATGCATTTGTGGGCTGGGCGCTTTCGGAAGAAGAAGCCCGGGCGGGAATTGTGACCTATGAGAATAAGGCAAAGCTTTTCCAGCCGGTTACACTGACAAAGACCGTGGATGCTGCCGGAAAAACCGCATGGGTACTGAATCTGTACCCTGTCTGGAGAAATTCCTTTACCGTTACCTTCCATGTAAACGGCGGGGAGTACGGCAAGAAAAGTACTGCCTATGAAGCCGGTGTGGGTATCACGGCAAAAGAAATGACGGCATGGGAAAAGCCGGTGAAGAAGGGCTTTGTGTTTGACGGCTGGTACAAGGATGCCGCACTGAAATCCAAGGTAACCGCCATTGCCAAAACAACGGCGGCGGATATGGAGTTGTATGCGAAGTGGAAGGGAATCTCCTATAAGACGGAGTTCGTGGCGAATGCACCGGAAAATGCAGCAGTGAAGGGCGTTATGAGGCAGCAGACGCTTATATACAGCACACCGAAGGCTCTGACAGCCAACAGCTATAAGATAAACGGTTACGTGTTTGCAGGCTGGGCGGAAACATCGGACGGAGCGGTGAAATACACCGACAAGGAGAAGATTACAGGTCCTGCCGAATACCCGGACAACGGTATCTACACCTTGTATGCGGTATGGGAAAAGCAGACCTACACCATTACCTATGCCAATATGGATGGCTTTGTAAATCCTGCCGATAATCCGGCAGCTTACACAGTGGAGGATGAAGAACTGCTTCTTTATAATCCCGAAAAGCTGGGTTACACATTCCTTGGCTGGTATACGGATAAGGCATGTAAGAAAAGAATTACCAAAATTCCTGCCGGCTCATATGGCAATTTAACGCTTTATGCCAAGTGGAAAGTAAATTAAGCGCAATGCAAAAAATAACAGCCGCCCGTTAAGGCGGCTGTCACTTACAGATGAAAGGGGAAGACCTCCCCTTTCATTTTTTTAACAGAAAGAATTACCTTGTCCTCTTTGGGATAAAAACGGGTGCTCAGCACCTTTTCCCCGCCGTTTAAGTAAATCTCCAGACTGGACATGTCAGCGAGAATGCGGATGTCGCGGCATTCCTTCAGACGGCATTTACGGAGAGTTCTGCCACCGCTGACAGACATGTCGGTAAACTGCAGGGTGAACAGACCGTCCTCATAGGTCATGGTGCAGAAATCCGACAGGGCAAGGGAAAAAGCAGCCCCGGTCTCTCCGTAAAAGAGGAAGGGCAGGGGAACATCGACGGATTTTTCTTCGGAAACAGGGGAGCCTGTGCCCGCCCAGGATAAAATTTCGGGTACGGGATTCTGCAGCAGGACACCGTCTGTCCGTCTTGTGATTTCACGTGGAACCGTAAGACAGTGCTGCCAACCCAAGGGAACGGTCAGGTTTTCATAGGCGGAGTCGCCGATGCCCATCCAGCCCACCAGAATTCTTCTGCCGTTCGGTGTTTCAAAGGTCTGCGGCGCATAAAAATCAAAGCCGTAGTCCCATTCTTCAAAGTCCGTAAGGGAATCGTCGTAGGTAAAATAACCGGACTGGTACAGATTCTGGAATTTTTCCTCATAAGTGGGCAGTCCCTGCGGGGAAATGCTTAAGTAGCGGTGGCCGTCCACACGGAAACAGTCGGGACATTCCCACATATAGGCAAAATCCGGCACAGCATCATGACCGGCATAGCGCCAGTTTTTCAGATCATCCGATTCATAGAACAGGACGCAGCCTTCGTCCGTTTTCGTTCTGGCACCCAGAACCATATGGTATTTGCCGCCTTCTTTCCAGACCTTGGGGTCGCGGACATGGCAGCAGCAGAAATCGGGATAGTCCGCATTGGTGAGGAGGACTTCCTTTTCGCTCATGGTATGACCGTCCTTCGTGGATACGTGGATGACATTGGCGTCTCTGCCGGCGGTGGTGTAGTCGTAGTCACCGTCCTCCAGCACATTACCGGTATAAAAAATTTCCAGGGAATCGCCGCAGACAATGGCGCTGCCGGAATAGGAGCCGTCCTTATCCGCAGGCATATCCGGGCGGATAACCATGCCGGTGTAAGTCCAGTTTACCAGATTGGTGCTTTCAAAATGGCCCCAGCCGCGGTCACCGCTGCCTTCGGCATCGAAGGGGGAGTACTGGAAGTAAACATGGTATTTGTTATCAAAATAAGAAAGACCGTTAGGGTCGTTCATCCAGCCCTGAGGGGGCTCCAGATGCAGTTTCTGACGATAGGAATTGTTGTTCATAAGTACCGACCTTTCTGTTTGTTTCAGTAAAACTTGCTGATTTTGAAACCATTATAAACAAAAGAGGCGGGAAGAACCAGTCCTTTTAGAAAGAAAATCCCGGATGAAAAGCTGCAATACATAAAAAGTAAGGCAAAACAACGATAAAAATTTGAGTAGTCATAAAAGGCAATTCAAGATAAAATAAGGAGAAAATACAGGAAAATGCAATAGAAAACAATAAGACAATGGAGGATGTGTCAATGAGCAATGTAAAAGGTGTCAGATTAACACCCGCAAAATTTGCCGTGGATTTAAGTGACGGCAGCGAAAGAGGATTTTATGTGAACCAGGATTATATCCTGCAGAAGCTTCACAGACCGCACAGAGGCATCAACTTGATGTACTGCTATTACCCTCTGGACGAAGCATGGCCCGCAAGAGCACAGGATGCTTATGCCGATAAAGAAATCAGTTTTGCATGGGATTATCCTTACGACAATTATTTCCCCTTCAGAGGCGGACTGAACGGAAATATGGACGGGGAGCCTTTTACCTGCATGCGCGATGTCAGACGACACGGACAGGATGTTATACTGACCCTGACCTGCGACCCCCATGTAACGGATGAGCACATTATTGCGATTGCGAAAAACCTGCGTACCTTCGGACGCATGATGCTCCGCTTGAACCATGAAGCTACCGGCGACTGGTTCTCCTTTAACAAACGTGCATCCTATCAGGAAGTAGCGGATTTCTTTGTCCGTTTCCATAAGATTTTGAAGGAATATGCGCCCAATGTGCAGACCATTCTCTGCATTGGTGGAGCAGAAGACCCCAATTCCCCCGAAATCACCAAGGAGAAGGAATTTGCGGAAGCAGTCCGCACCACCGATATCTGGTCCGTGGACAAATACATGGCGCTGAACTGGGGCTGGCCTTACGAAGTGGCGGAAAAAGACAATTTCTCCCACAAGAAAGAGTCTGCGGAATATGTATATGAAATGACGAAAAAAAGCTATGAGCGTTACAAAGAGCTCTGCGGCGGAAAAAAGAAGCCCATGGTAATGTCCGAAATGAATGCCGACGGCGATGTCACCGGACCTTACGATCAGGTGAAAATGGTACAGGATTTCTGCCGTCTGATTAAGGAAGATCCGGAAAGATGGTTCAGCGGATTTACCTTCTACCAGTTCCGCGATGACGGACGTCTGGGACTGGAAATTACCGACCCCAACAACCCGGATGTAGGTGTGGAACAGCCGCTGCTTGCCGCATACAGAGATATTATTCAGGATGAATTCTTCAATCCCGGTGTGGTTTATGAAGGTGAAAAAGAACTTCCCGTAACTCTTCGCTGGGGTGGCTCCGAGGATGCGGAAGGCGTGGAAATGGAGCTTTCCTTTGACGGTGACCCGGTATTTGCGGAAGCTAACTTCAAGGATGACTTAAAGGATGCCAACCTGATGCTCGAAATTAACGGCCGCTGGTTCTACAAGGCACCCGGCGTAACCTTTGTGGACTTTATGCCTGCATTCTTCGACAAAAAGCTGGACGGTCCCTGCACAATGAAGCTTCGTATTTTCGCACCGCCCGCAACCGGTGAAAACGATCCTTCCCAGGGCGAAGACTGGCAGGAAAACTACTATTACACCTTAAAGAGCCTGCCCGATGTAAGACTTCGTTTTGAGCCCGTTATCGCATAGGATTCCGGAAAATCTATTTAATAAATAAAAATTCTCCCTTCAGGCATTGCCCGCATAAGCAGGCAGTGCCTTTTTTATTTTAAATACATATTGACAACTTTCTTTGTCAATGATATTGTATATGACAAGGATAGTTGTCAAAATGACAAGAATGAATGTCAGGAGGGAAACAAATGGAAGGACAATTTGAGAACAATGGAAATCTTTACGCACCGCAGGAAGATTATAAGAAACCCATGAGAAAGGCTTACTGCCGGGTAGAATGGAAAATTTTCCTGTATGCGGTCATTGTTGTGGCCACACAGGCTCTGTACGCATGGGCGCTTCCCGAATTGTTTGGGAAAAGTGTTTATGTTGCGGAATGGTTTACCTGGGGGATGATGATCATTCCCATGTATATGATTGCTTTTCCGGTTTTATATTTATTAATAGGGGGCAAAAAGGACCGTGTAAAAATCATGCAGCATAAGATGAAATTCGGACAATGGATTATTGCGGCACTTATGTGTGCCGGTATCTGCGCCGTCGGCATGGTAATCGGTACTGTACTGGATACGGTAATCAGCCTGCTTACCCAGAACAGCTCTTCGGATGCCGTTACTCTGCAGAATCTGATGTTAAATTCCAATCCGATTTACCGTATTCTTACGGTGGGGATTTTAGCGCCCATGGTGGAGGAGATGATTTTCCGTAAGTTCATCATTGACCGCACTGTAAAATACGGAGAGTGGATGGCAATTCTTACTTCCGGCCTGATGTTTGGTCTGTTCCACGGAAACTTCAGCCAATGCTTTTTTGCGGCGGGTTTAGGAATGCTGTTCGCCTATATTTATATCCGTACCGGACGTATACGATATACCATCTTTTTACACATGGCGGTAAACCTGACCACATCCGTCGGCTCTGTCGGTATCCTGCAGTGGGCCGGATACGATAAACTGTTATCGGCGGAAGCAAGCGGCAATTTAGAGACGATAATGGGCGATATGCTTCCGAAACTCATCGTTTTATATGCATGGCTGGGACTTTTAGCATGCCTTGCCATCGCCGGTATTGTTCTTCTGATTGTAGCCTTTGCCAAAAAGAAGTTTTTCCTCGTAAAGCCGCCGAAGTATGTGGCAAAGGGAGGATTCGCAGCAGCATGGATTAACTGGGGTATGCTTTTATTTATAATTTATATTCTGTTTGCCTTTATCTCTAATTATGTGGGATTTTAAGAAAGAATGTGAGGAATGCATATGCCTTTGAAAAATCATTTGAAAGAATACAGGGCAAAAAAGAACATTAACCAGCAGGAGCTGGGAAGCATGGTGGATGCCAGCCGTCAGACCATCAGCCTGATTGAAAGGGGAGATTATTCTCCTTCCGTTACTCTGGCACTGAAGATTGCCGGATATTTCGGTGTGCGGGTAGAGGATATTTTTGAATATGAGGAAGGAGAGGGAAAAGAAGATGAATGATGTCAGAAACGAAGAAAGAACAGAAGAAAGAACAGAAGAAAAGGGACAGGAAAAAAATACAAAAAGGCTGGAAACGATAAAAAAAGAGGATAAAAAGTTTTACTGGAAGTTTATTGCACTCTGTGGAATTGGCGGCATCATAGGGGGGACGGCGGGATTTCTGATTGGTTTTCTTGACGATTATATGGCGGCAAGGGAATTGTCCTTTCCGGAAATTTTCCTGATGGTACAGAGAAACCTTGTCATACCGTTCCGCTATCTTACTGTGGCAGTGGGAGCGGTGTTCTGGGCAGCTTCGGAATACTTTTACCGTAAAGCGCGGAAAATCCGGAAGGAAAGCAGGGATCTGGATGAGGATTACGACAGAATAGACGATGCCCTGAATATTTCCCTGCTCCTTGCCAATGTAATGGCAATTATGAATTTCATATGCGCAGGTATCGGTTTCTATTGTCTGCCGTGTGCGGAGGATATGGTTTCCTTTGTTATAACCATTTCATTCTTTCTGCTCTATGTATACGGTTCTTTTCATATGCAGCATGTAATTGTCAATATGACCAAGGAAATGAACCCGGAAAAGAAAGGCAGTCTGTATGATAAGAAATTCAAGAAGCAGTGGTATGACAGCTGCGATGAAGCGGAACGCCGTCAGATAGGAATTGCATCTTATCATACCGTTCAGGTAACGGGGATTGCCTGCATGATATTCATGCTTGTCTTCCTGATGTTGGGCATGGTAATCGAGATTGGTCTTCTGCCTATGCTGGTACCGGCATTTATCTGGTTGATTCAGGTGATTACCTATCATGTTTCCTGTAAAAAGGCACAGAAGATGATGAAAGACTGACAACAACCGGAAGCCACAGGCCTGTGCGGACAAAAGCACACGGTTCGTATATGCAAGTAACGCACGGCTGCATACAGCTTAAGTGCGTGGAAAAGAGGGAATATGGAAGAAATATTGAAGGTGCAGGGCTTGAAAAAGACGTTTAAGCAGTCTGCCAAACAACAGAAAATCGAAAAGACGAAAGAAAAAGTAAAGGTGGCGGTCAATGACCTTTCCTTTACCGCATACAGAGGAGAAGTGTTCGGACTGTTAGGGCCAAACGGCGCCGGAAAGACCACTACACTGCGTATGCTGGCAACCTTAATCCGACCGGACGGCGGGGATGCCGTACTGGACGGCGCCAGCATTGTAAAGGAACCGGAAGAAGTGCGCAGCAAGATTGGATTTTTAACCAGCGAGCTGAAGCTGGAGGATTTCTTTACTCCCAATTATCTGTTTGATTTCTTTGCGGATTTACACGGCATGGATGCGGAGAGCAGAAAGCAGAGGAAAGAGCTTTTGTTCAAACGATTCGGCATTGATGAATTTGCCGAGGTAAAGGTAGGCAATTTGTCCACTGGTATGAAGCAGAAGGCATCCCTTGCCATCTCTCTGGTGCACGACCCCGATATCATTATTTTCGATGAGCCCACAAACGGTCTGGATGTTTTGACCGCCAAGGTGGTGACGGACTTTTTGCTGGACTTAAAGGCACAGGGCAAGACCATTATCGTGTCCACCCATATTTTCAGCCTGATTGAAAAAATCTGCGACAGAGTGGGTATTATCATCAACGGTCACATGGAAGCATGCGATACCCTGGATGCCATTTGTCAGGGAATGAGCTTAGAGGACAGATTTTTCGAGATTTATAAAGAGAAAGCAGGTGATATCGCATGAGAAAAGATATGCTGACCATTATTAAAAAGGAATTTGCCCGCTTTTTCGGGGATAAAAATTTATTTTTTACCACCGTTATTATGCCGGGTCTTGTGATTTACATTATGTATACCATTATGGGGCAGGGCATGATGAAACAGTTCATGGCGGATGAGACATATGTGGCGGATGCTTATGTGGTAAACCTGCCGGACGAACTGAAGAACTCCTTTGAGGAGCTTTCCGCTGACTGGAAGGATACGGCGGAAGCGGATACGGATGCCGTAAAACAGAAAATCCAGGATAAAGAAGCGGATGTACTGGTGGTATTCCCGGAGAACTTTTCCGGGGAAATCGCAGCCTATGATGTAAAAAGCGGTGTGGCTGCACCCAATGTGGAGATTTACTACAATTCCACAAAAACGGACTCCGAACAGATAAAGAGCACGGTAAACGACCTCTTAGACAGCTATGAAGCATCCATGACAAACAAATTTGATATAAATGCCGGGGACGGTGTGTATGACTGCGCCACCAAGGAAGACGTGGTAGGTCAGATATTCTCCATGATGCTGCCCATGCTGTTAATGATTTTCCTGTTCAGCGGCTGTATGGCGGTAGCACCCGAGTCCATTGCCGGGGAAAAGGAAAGAGGTACCATCGCCACCCTGCTTGTTACTCCCATGAAGAGAAGCTCTCTTGCGCTGGGCAAAATCATCAGCTTAAGCGCCATTGCACTGCTGTCCGGTCTGTCCAGCTTCCTGGGTACCATGCTTTCCCTGCCGAACCTGATGGGAATGGACGCAGGCTCCGGCATGGATGCCAGTGTATACAGTGTGGCTGATTACGGTCTGCTTTTGGGACTGATTTTAACCACCGTCCTGCTTTTAGTAGCGGTAATTTCCATTATTTCCGCCATGTCAAAGAGCGTAAAGGCAGCGGGCACCGCCATTTCCCCGCTTATGATTGTCGTAATGGGTATCAGCCTTATTCCCATGTTCAGCGGTGGCGGGGAGAGCAGCATTGCCTATTCCTTTATTCCGATATTTAACAGCGTGAGAAGCATGTACGATATTTTCTCCTTCCAGTGCAGTACCGTGAATGTGGCACTCACCATGGTATGCAACCTGATTTATGCGGGTATTCTTACCTTTGTCCTGACCAGGATGTTTAATGATGAAAAAATAATGTTTTCCAAATAAATCCGGGAAAAAGGGACAGAATAAAACCGACAATCTTTTTTGACAGATTTTGTAATGTGTGCTATTCTTAAAAGAAAGCGTTGACGAAGAGAGTACCCTTGGAACGGTCTTACAGAGAAGTCTCCCTGACATGTTTTTCATGCAGGCTGGAAGGAGACGGACACGGATCTTGGAGAATATGGCTTCCGAGCAGTGCACTGAGCCGGCGGCTTGCGGGATGACCCCAAGGCAGGACGGTTAGGCTGCAACAGGTCCGCCTGTTATAGCGGAGAGTGCTAACAGGCACTTGCAGAGGTCTTTCCTGTGAAGGAAGGATAAAGAGAAGTGGTACCACGGGTCAAGTTCCCGTCTTCTTGTACGAATCACGTATGGGAAGGCGGGTTTTTATATTAGAAAATGTCCCGTATTACGCGGCAGCAGGCGCCTTGCCATGCGAAAGCATAAAGAAGTATGCATGAAAGTTTTAGGGAGAAAGGAAGAAAAAAATGAGCAAAGAAAAGTATTACATCACAACAGCCATTGCCTACACATCGGGCAAGCCTCACATCGGAAACAACTACGAAATCGTGCTGGCAGACAGTATTGCCAGATATAAAAGAGCCGAGGGCTATGACGTTTATTTCCAGACCGGTACCGACGAGCACGGTCAGAAAATCGAATTGAAGGCCAACGAAGCCGGCGTAACACCCAAGGAATTTGTAGATAAGGTAGCCGGACAGATTAAGGATATGTGCGACCTTTTGAACATTTCCTACGACCACTTTATCCGTACCACCGACGATTACCATGAAAAACAGGTACAGAAGATTTTTAAGAAATTATACGACCAGGGCGATATTTACAAAGGCTCCTATGAAGGTTTATACTGTACCCCCTGCGAATCTTTCTGGACAGAGTCCCAGCTTGTGGACGGCAAGTGTCCGGACTGCGGCAGAGAAGTAAAGCCCGCCAAGGAAGAAGCGTACTTCTTTAAAATGAGCAAATATGCAGACCGCCTGATTGAGCATATCAACACCCATCCGGAATTTATCCAGCCGGTTTCCCGCAAGAACGAAATGATGAACAACTTCCTTCTGCCGGGTCTGCAGGATTTATGTGTTTCCCGTACCTCCTTCAAGTGGGGAATTCCGGTAGATTTCGACCCGAAGCATGTGGTTTATGTATGGCTGGATGCACTGACCAACTATATCACCGGTATCGGTTATGATGCGGACGGAAACAGCACCGAGCAGTACAAGAAGTACTGGCCGGCGGATTTACACCTTATCGGTAAGGACATTATTCGTTTCCATACGATTTACTGGCCCATTTTCCTGATGGCGCTGGGCGAACCCCTGCCCAAGCAGGTATTCGGACATCCCTGGTTACTCATGAGCGGCGGCAAGATGAGCAAGTCCAAGGGCAATATTATTTATGCGGATGACCTGGTAGATTTCTTCGGCGTGGATGCGGTCCGTTACTATATGATTCATGAAATGCCTTATGAAAATGACGGTAACGCAACCTGGGAGCTTATTGCGGAGCGTACCAATACCGACCTTGCCAACACACTCGGCAACTTAGTAAACCGTACCATTTCCATGAGCAACAAATACTTTGACGGCGTGGTTGCCGACAAGGGCGCGGTGGATGAAGCACTGGATGCTGACTTAAAGGCGGTGGTAACCGGCACCTACGACAAGGTAAAAGAGAAGATGAGCACCCTGCGTGTGGCAGATGCCATTACCGAGATTTTCGGTATCTTCAAGCGCTGCAACAAATACATTGACGAAACAGAACCCTGGGTACTGGCAAAGGACGAAGCAAAGAGCGACCGTCTTTCCACCGTGCTTTACAACTTAGTGGAAAGCATTACCATCGGCGCATCCCTTCTGCAGCCCTATATGCCCGAAACCGCTGAAAAGATTGTGAAGCAGCTGAATACTTCCGTAAGAGATTTCAGCGAACTTAAGAAGTTCGGTCTGTATGAGAGCGGCAACAAGGTAACGGCAGAGCCGGAAATTCTGTTTGCCCGTCTGGATATGAAGGAAGTGGCAAAGAAGGAAGAAGAACTGGCACAGGCCATGATGGCTGCCAAGGCAAAGGAAGAAGAGGAGGAAAAAGGCATTGATATCGAAGCAAAGCCGGAAATTTCCTATGAGGATTTTGCCGCTATGCAGTTCCAGGTAGGCGAAATCATTGCCTGCGAAGCAGTGCCCAAGTCCAAGAAGCTTCTTTGCTCCCAGGTTAAAATCGGCAGCACGGTAAAACAGATTGTGTCCGGCATCAAGGCTTATTACTCACCGGAAGAAATGGTGGGCAAAAAGGTTATGGTACTGGTGAACTTAAAGCCCGCCAAGCTGGCAGGGGTTCTTTCCGAAGGTATGCTGTTATGCGCAGAGGACGCAGAAGGCAATCTGGCACTGATGAAGCCGGAGAAGGACATGCCCGCAGGTGCGGAAATCTGCTAATCTGCAAAGCGGTTATGAAATGATGGACACGGTAATGTCCGGTATTTTATAGAGAAAGATGGGGTTATCTATGAAAAAAGAGGAGTTTACATTTGCGTCCCGGGACAATGTCACGAAAATCCATGCGGTCAGATGGCTGCCGGAGAGTGAAAACATTCAGGGAATTATACAGATTGTGCACGGCATGGCGGAATATGTGGAACGGTATGAGGAACTGGCAGAGTTCCTTACCGGCAAAGGCTATCTTGTGACGGGAGAAGACCACTTAGGACACGGGAAATCCGTGCCCGAAGGTGGGGTTAAAGGATATTTTTGCGAGCAGGATCCGGCCACGGTTGTGGTCAGGGATGTGCACAGACTGAAAAAAATGACACAGGAGCTTTACCCGGGCGTTCCTTACTTTATCCTGGGACACAGTATGGGCTCCTTTATCACCCGAAACTACATTTACCGTTACGGCACCGGTATTCAGGGAGCCATCATTATGGGTACCGGTATGCAGTCCCCTCTGTATGTGTCTTTTGGGAAAGCCGTAACTTCCTTAGTAGGGGTATTCCACGGTAAAAATGTACCCAGTAAGTTTCTGGACAAGGTGACCTTCGGCTCCTACAACAAAAAGGTGGAGTCACCGCGCACCGGCTTTGACTGGCTGTCCAAGGAAACGGAGAGGGTGGATAAATATATTGCGGACGACAACTGCGGCTTTTATTTTACACCCAACGGTTTCAAGACCTTAAGCACGCTGGTTTCCCGTGCCTGCAGTATGGGCAATATGAAGAAAATTCCCAAGGATCTGCCGCTGTTTGTGATTTCCGGTGAAGACGACCCTGTGGGCGGCTACGGAAAAGGGGTAAAAAAGACCTACAATGCCTTAATAGAAGCGGGCGTGGAGGACGTTACCTTAAAGCTGTACCCGAAGGACCGTCACGAGCTGATGAATGAAACGGACCGGTACGACATTATGAAAGATATTGAAAATTGGGTAAAACAACACCTTGTGAGATAAGGTCCCATTTGCTATAATGGTTTAATTAACGTTTAGAACGGAATAGGGTTTTTGAAGGAATGGAGATTTATATGGGTAATATCCGGGATATTCCTTATACGATCAGATGGGCAAAGCCGGAGGACTGGCCGGAAACCATGCAGATGGTCTGGCGGACTTTTATGCGCTTCGAAGCAGCCGATTACACAGAAGAGGGCGTTATTAATTTTCAGGATTTTCTGACAAACGGAAAGATTTACCAGATGTTTTTGAACGGGAGATATCCCATGCTGATAGCATTGGATGGTGAAAAAATTATCGGAGAAATTTCCGTAAGAGGAAGGAATTTTATTTCTCTGTTATTCGTAGACGAAGAATATCATATGCAGGGAGTGGGAAGGGCACTGATAGAGACAATGGCAAAGTATCTTAGGGATGTCAGGGGAGAAATCTATATGTCTGTCAAAGCGGCGCCTTATGCGGTAGCTTTTTACCGCAAAACAGGATTTCATGCGTGCGCACCGGAGGAAAGCTTCTCCGGTATCCGGGTGACTTCCATGGAGAGATTTTTGTAGGAGGAAAGCACAAAATGAGTAGAATATTTGATATGGACAGTCCCTTGATGAGGATATTAAACAAGTTTGCAGATCTGATGTGGCTGAATATCCTTACACTTATCTGCTGTATTCCCATTGTGACCATAGGCCCCGCACTTTCCGCAGCACATTATGTGGAGCTGAAAATGTACCGTAACGAAGAGGGATATATTACCAGGGACTTTTTTAAGGCATTTAAGGTGAATTTCAAGCAGGGATTTATTCTCGGCGTTATCAACCTGCTGCTGCTGACGATTTTCGTGACGGATATTTACCTTATGAATGAAAATTCCAATATCCATATCCCCAGGGTGGCGCAGGTTCTGATTATGGCAGCAGCCATTATGTACGTTTTTTATGTGGTATGGGTTTATGCCGTACAGGCAAAATTTATCAATACCATAAAAAATACTATGAAAAATGCATTTGCCATCAGTATGATGAAGTTCCCTTACACCATAGCCATGGTAGTCTTATATGTCTGCCCGTGGGTACTTTTGTGGATTTCCAATTTCTACCTGTTCCCGGTAGTGTTCCTGTTTGGAATTTCGGTGCCGGTGTATTGCAGTGCAGCCCTGTACAGCAAATTTTTTAAGCAGCTGGAGGAGAAAATTTTAGCCGGTCAGGAAGAGGAAAAGGAAAAAGAGAGCTCAGGAGAGGAAAATGCTGAGGCGGAGGAGGAAAAAATCTTCAGCGACAAGCCCATGTTTGAAGAGAAGCAAGAGGATAAATAATGAAGGATAACCGAATAGGTGGTTTTCTCCGCAGAAAAGTACTGCCTACAGCTGTTCTTGTGTTGGTAATTTCCGTTCTGCTGATTCGTTCCCTTTCTGTCAGCATGGAACAGGAGAAGAAAAAGGTGAGGGACAATCTGGAGGCACAGGCGCTCGTTGCGGGGCAGCAGATTGATAAAACCTTTCGTTCAGCGGAGAAAGCTGTGGAGGTCATAGCAAAATACCTGGAGTATGACAATGCCGGAGATGTGGGCAAGGTAATACAGGCATTCCTTGATACAACCGGTTTAGAGGATATTTTTATTTACGATATGGACGGAACCGGCTACCGTGCCGGCGGCGAGGAACTGACAGAAGAGGAAATGACACGGTGTGCAAATGCTGCGGAGCTGAACCGGGAAAGCAAACAGAACGGCAATATATATGCAGGCAGTGATTCTTTTTATGCGGCCGCTCCAATCGAAAAGGAGGGTGCAGTCACAGGGTATGCTGTCTGTGCCTACGACAGAAACCTGATTGCCGGACAGAACATAACGAAAAATTTCGGCGGCAATGCCTTTTATCTGATCCTGGATAAGAACGGAAAAGTGGTGTATCTGGATGAGAAGGCGCAGGCAAAGGGAAATCCCTTCTGCGTGGTTTCCGATGATTACATAAAGACCCTGAGGACTCTGACGGACAACAGCTTTCAGACAGAGGTTTTAAAATCACAGATGAAAAACAATCAGACGTGCACGAAGGAGTATGCTTACGGGGATTATTCCTATACCCTGTTTGAAGTACCGGTTCTGGATGGGGATTATTTTCTGATTATAGGGGCAGAGCAGACTTATGTGAACGAGCAGGTGCACACAGGCTGGAGACCGCTGCATTCCATAGCCCTGCAGATAATGGCAGTCCTGTTAGTTTTCATAGTGGTTCTGGCTATTATCGATGTGGTGGAAAAGAACCATGAAAATGAAAAAAAGAAAGCGTTAGAGGATAAAGCCGATACGGATCTGCTTACCACATTAAACAATAAGATTGCAACGGAACGGAAAATTAAAGAACATCTGGCAGCCCATCCCGACGAGATGGCAGTGATGTTCGTGGTGGATATTGATAATTTTAAGAAAATTAACGATACCATGGGGCATGTATTCGGAGACGAGGTGCTGAAGACACTGGGAAAGCATATCTGTGGAGAATTCCGTGCCAGTGATATTATCGGACGTACCGGCGGCGATGAATTTATGGTATTCTTATGCAACATGAAGGAAGATGCTATTATTAAGAAGGAAGCAAAGCGTCTGGAAAACTTTTTCCAGAGCTTTCAGGCAGGCAGCTATGTGAAGTACTCCGCTACCGCCAGCATCGGTGCAGCCGTATATCCCAGGGATGCCAGGACCTTTGAAGGTCTGTATAGAGCGGCGGACCAGGCAATGTATGTGGCAAAAAAGAAGGGAAAGAACCGGCTGGCTTTTTATGGGGAAGAGAGTACGGAACCATAGAACCGGTTCGGCAGATTGTACACTAAAAGAGGTAAAGTTTGTACAAAGTGCCCGATTTGAACCGGAACATAAGCAATTTTTACAAAGCCCAACGAAAACTTTGTGAAATAGTGTTATAGCAAGAAATGGAATTATTCGGTATACTAAAACAAGGTTAGGCCGAATGTATTTATTTGTACAGCAAGAAAGGAGTCATAAAATATGGCAAGTTTATCATTAAAAAATGTCTGCAAAGTATATCCTAACGGTTTCGAAGCAGTTAAGAACTTCAACCTTGAAATTGCAGATCAGGAATTCATTATTTTCGTAGGACCTTCCGGATGCGGTAAGTCCACCACTCTTCGTATGATCGCAGGTCTGGAAGATATTTCTTCCGGTGAATTAAGAATCGGCGACAGAATCGTAAACGATGTAGAACCTAAGGACAGAGATATCGCAATGGTATTCCAGAACTACGCTCTGTATCCTCATATGTCTGTATATGACAACATGGCTTTCGGACTTAAGTTAAGAAAAGTTCCGAAGGATGAAATCGATAAGATGGTAAAAGATGCAGCTAAGATCCTTGACCTGACTCCCCTTCTGGACAGAAAGCCTAAGGCTCTTTCCGGTGGTCAGAGACAGCGTGTTGCCATGGGTCGTGCAATCGTTCGTAATCCTAAGGTATTCCTTATGGACGAACCTCTTTCCAACCTGGATGCAAAACTTCGTGTACAGATGCGTATCGAAATCGCTAAATTACATCAGAGATTAGGTACCACCATCATCTACGTAACACATGACCAGACCGAAGCTATGACACTGGGTACCAGAATCGTAGTTATGAAGGATGGCGTTATCCAGCAGGTAGATACTCCTCAGAATCTTTACGAGAAGCCTTGCAACCTGTTCGTAGCAGGATTTATGGGATCTCCGCAGATGAACTTCTTAGATGCAACTGTAGAAGTAGCAGGCGATGTAGCTAACTTAAAGATTGCTGGTCACAGCATTCCTCTTCCTCCTGCTAAATCCAAGAAGCTGATTGACGGTGGTTATGACGGAAAGGTTGTTACCTTCGGTATCCGTCCTGAAGATGTATATGATTCCGAAATGTACATCGAAGCTTCTCCTAACAGTGTATTCGAATCTACCATCAAGGTATACGAATTACTGGGTGCTGAAGTATATCTGTACTTCGATCTGGAAGAGTTCCCTGTAACTGCAAGAGTAGATTCCCGTACCACTGCAAGACCTGGCGATACCGTAAGATTTGCTCTGGATGTTGAAAAAATTCACGTATTCGATAAGGATACCGAGCAGGTTATTACCAACTAATAAACAAACACTTCGGGGGTGCATATGCACCCCCGTTTTTGCATTTACGGATAATAGAAAGAAAGAGGGGATTTCGGTTTATGATTTCAAACCAGATTATTCAGACGAGCATTGACGAATTAAAAGCGATTACCAAGGTTGACCTTTGCGTCTACGACATCACAGGCAGTCTGGTAGCGTCTACAGCGGAAAAAGGCAGCCTTTCCAATGACTTTGTGACAAGTTTTGCCCAATCACCGGCAGACAGTCAGGTGATTGGCAATGAACACCTGCTGAAAGTGCTGGATGAGGGGGAAGTTGTGTATATACTGGTGGCAAGAGGAACCTCGGACGATGTTTACATGGTGGGGAAAATCGCTGTCTGCCAGCTGCAAAATCTGATTATTGCGTATAAGGAGAGGTTTGACAGAAACAATTTCTTCCAGAACCTGCTTTTAGACAACCTGCTTTTAGTGGATATCTACAACCGGGCTAAAAAGCTGCATATTGAGGTCAGTGTACCCCGCCTGGTTTATCTGATTGAAACAAAATCGGAAAAGGACGGTATTGTCACAGAACTTCTGAAAGGAATGTTTTCCGCACAGAACGGCGATTACATTACCTCTGTGGATGAAAGCAATGTAATTTTGATTAAATCCCTGGAGGATGGTTATACCCAGGACTCCCTTCTGGACATTGCCAACATCATAGTGGATATGATGAATACGGAAGCCATGCTCAACGTCAAGGTTGCCTTCGGTACTGTGGTGTCGGAGCTTAAGGACGTTTCCAAATCCTATAAGGAAGCGAAAATGTCTCTGGATGTTGGCAAGATTTTCTATGCGGAAAAGGATGTTATGTCGTACAGCACACTGGGAATAGGACGTTTGATTTACCAGCTTCCCATTAACCTGTGCAGAATTTTCATCAAGGAGATTTTCGGTGACTCCATTCCGGAGGAACTGGATGAGGAAATGCTCACAACCATCAACAAGTTCTTTGAAAACAACCTGAACGTTTCCGAAACCTCCAGACAGTTGTATGTGCACCGGAATACGCTGGTTTACCGTATTGAGAAAATGCAGAAATGCACGGGACTGGACATCCGTACCTTTGACGATGCCCTGACCTTCAAGATTGCTCTCATGGTCGTAAACTACATGAAGTACCTGGACACCATGGAGTACTAAATTTTTGCAAATAAATTACATGAAGCTGGTTTATTTTTTATGAAAGAAAAGACAAAATCATTTTTACAGAAAACGGGGATTTTATCCCTGACGCCCATGACGCTGCTGCGCTTTTTTGCCGGACTTGCCATTATACAGCTGGCAGTCGCTTCTTTCCTGCAGATAGGAATTGGGTCGGACTCCTTTACCGTATTCATGCAGGGACTTTCCAAGGTATGTTCCGTCAGCGTGGGAACGGCAAACTTTCTGCTGACACTGGTGCTTCTAATTATTGTGTTTCTGTTGGACAGGACGCAGTTTAAGATTGGCATGGTATTTGCCGTGGCATTTGCGGGATTGTTTCTGGACGGCATGGCAAAGGTGGTGGCTGTTATTTTACCGAAAGAGCCGTCCATACCGGTTATTGCACTGGAATTTGCCCTGACCTGCGTGGTCGTATCCATAGGCTTTCCACTGCTTAAATCCGCGGGAATAGGCGTGGCTCCAAACGATGCGCTGTACCTTGCCATTGCCAACCGCACGAAAAAGCCCTTTGGACTTATCCGGGTGCTGGTGGATGCCTGCTACCTTGTCTGCGGCTATTTCTTCGGCGGAGTCATCGGCATCGGCACCGTAGTCTGCGTCATTGCCATAGGCCCTATGATGCAGTTTGTGATGAAACATATTATTAAACAGAATGATTGAGAAAAATCTTGTCATATTTTTCGGATATTCCGCATATATATCACTAAAGGAATTGGCTAAGGGGATTTTGCGGATATGGAAAAAGGGGACAAGATTTTTTTTCAGAAAAAAATTATTTATTTAGACTATGTTGAGCGGGAGAATAAAATAAAAAACGGCGGTGTGATTAAGTGGGAAGCGAGAGGGGACGAAAGCCGCGTGCAGATACATATCAGGGGACTGTATCCTACGGACTCCTGCCGGGGAGAGCTCATGCTGCTTTCGGAAGGAGAAGGCTATCCCGCAGACACCATTTATCTGCAGTACGGAACCGCAGAGTATGTCGGCATCTGGCATAATGAAGACTTAGCCGGAACCGGAATTCCTTACGAGGGGTGTGACGGAATTATCATAAAACTTTCCGAAACCAGATTTTTGAGGGGAATTTGGCGAAATCGGGAAAAGCACAAAGCGGAGTCTCCGGAACCGGTGCCGCAGAATAAGCCGGAGCCTGCCATGCTTGCAGCCGCACAGACCGCCGAAGATGTGGTGCATGCAGAGTGGTATCAGGCACCGATGGAGGAAGAGCAATATCAGGAACCGATGGCGGCAGTGCAGACTATGGGACCGGTATCAGCCGCGCAGACCGTACTGGATGCATACGATGATACGGTGCTGGAACCCCAGCCCATGCCGGGGAATGAAGAAGTGCGGCAGAACGAATCGGGTGCAGAAGCCCCCCAGCTTATGCCAGAAGCGGGGGAGTCATGGAATGAAGAGCCGGAAGCAGAAGCACCCCAGTCTATGCCAGAAGCCGAGGAACCACGGCAGGACGAACCGGAAGCAGAAGAACAGCCAGAACCTCAGCAAGCCCCCCTGTCTGCAGAGGAAGAAGCGCAGTCCCATGAGGCGGAGTCAGCCTCCGAAGCCCTGTTCCTGCGCTCACAGCGGAAAATGCAGGCAGGGCAGATTTCCCCCAACAAATGGGAGCAGCTTAACCGCATCTATCCTAAAATCCAGCCATTCGGGGACGTCAGGGAATATTTATCCATAGCCCCCTGCGATTTTGTAATCCTGTCGGAGCACTATCAGGAAATGGTGCAAAACAGTTTCCTGCTGCACGGCTATTATAATTATGGACATCTGATTTTGACAAAAATAAAGGAAGGAATAGACGATAATTATTATCTGGGCGTGCCCGGAGTTTACTACGAGAGAGAAAAACAGGCAGCCCTGCTCTTTGGTTTTGAAGGGTTTGAAGGAGACGGGGATGCCGTCCAGGACGGCAGTTTTGGCTATTACATGAAACGGGTAGAGATATAGACGAATGTTTCGGACCGGGAAAGAGAAGTCGGCAAACGAATGCGGCTGATGTACTTTTCCGGTCCGTGTTTTATTTGACATGAGCAAATGCTTGTTATAATATAAAATTATATTATATACATGAAGAATAGCACGAAAATAAATTTGCCACACGCAACTTTGTACCGGCGGTTCAGAGTTTGCAGGCTGCGGAAAGGTACGGTGGATAATATGAAGAAGCACATTACGGTCATAATGCTTTGTATGGCGACTGCATTTATCAGCGCATGTTCTTCGGGGAAAGTAGCTGACTCAAAAAATCTGAATGCCTATGAAAGAACTTTATACATTCCGACCAAGGAATATCCCGACACCAGTGTTGACACAATGGTCAGCTTTGATGAAAAATGTTTTTATGCAGAATGTAGGTTTGAGGATATAGACGGAAAACAAAAGTATGTCCTCAAGAATATTTATGAGTATAATTATGCAACCGGAGAAGCGGGTAAGCTGGATTTATTAACGGATGTTGAAGAATATTGCGGCTATTGTCTTACTCCAGATAATAACTGGCTGGTATATGACCCGGTGAACTGGGATGTATCCTTAAGGGATGCCGGGCATAAAGTTGTGGCAGAAACGAATTTACAGGAAACGTCATTTCCGAAGACGGATGCGGAAAAGAGCCGTCTGAATACGATTTCCGATGTCAGATGTGATGAAAATTATGTATACATATGCGGCAAAAATAAACAGAATAAGGCAACAATGCTTGTGTTTGACATGGACTTAAAAGAAAAGAATGCATTCTTTGCCGACAGGGAATGGATATTTATTCCCATGCAGAATAACCGGATAGGGCTTATTGATAATAAAAAAGGTCATATATATACTTATAACGAAGAAAAGAATGCACTGGAGGATGTGGGAAAAATTCCAAAAAACGTACTGAATGCTTCCTCCACGAAAGGCTTTTGCCGGGGAAATGCAGAGTACGATTATTTTTACTATACAAATGGGTATGGGAACGAAGAAACCGGGGTAAGTGAGGATTTTCTCATCGGGGTAAAGGGTGAAAAACAGGAAAAGATTTGGAGCTTTACCGCCATGGGAATTGAAAATTTATATGTGCAGAATATTACGCCTGATGCACAGGATGGATTTTGGGTCTGGGTTATAAAGAATGATGAGGGAACTGTTTTGTACCATTTTACACCGAGCGACCGGGTGCAGGACTATTCTCTGAAAGCGGATAAGACATGTTGTAAAATCGGTGCTTTACTCGGCAACGACGTGTACCTGAAATATTGCATAGAGGATTTTAACCGTCAATCGGAAGACTATTATTTTGAAACCGTATCCTATATGGACCTGTATGAGGACAGGGAGATTGCGATTACGCATCTTTTTCTGGACTGTCAGAACGGTGTGCTGGACGGGATAATTCTTGATGATATAGAAGAGGAACTTGTGAAAAATGATGCACTGTATGATTTGAAAGACTACTTTGCACAGAGTAAAGCGGTTTCGAAGGACAGTTTTATTACGCATTATCTGGAAAGTGTAACGGATGAGGAAGGGAGAATTTATGCTCTTTACACGTTGTTCCATGCATCTGCGTATGCATATGGGGAACAAATTGATTTCTCCAATCTGATGCAGTACCAAAGCCTGTGTGAAGAGGACAAGTCCTTTTTGGCTGGATATGAGACAACCCTTGATTTATCCAGGCTTCTGTATTTTTCTGGGGACAGGTTTTTGAATGAAAAAACCGGAGAAATCCATGTGAAGGAGGAAGCTTTCCGTTCCACACTTCAATTTTTGAAAATACAGAGTGCCTGTCGGTATAAGAACAACAACGAACTGCTGCAGTATCTGGACGGCGAGGCTTATGTGCCGTATGTAACAATAGCGGAACCGATACAGTATCTGCATTACAATAACTGGTTTCACGGAAATGCAGTGTTTACCAATGTGGGAACGGAAGGACTGGTAATCGGGAGCAGGGACGGACTGCTCGGCGTATGCACCAAATCGCAGCATAAAGAGGCTTTATATGCCTTTTATGATTTCCTGTTTGAGCCAAGCTACTATCATACTATAGCTTTTTCATCAAATGGGCTGTCTGTTATAAAAGAGGAGTATGAGCTTTGGAAAGAATATTTCCTGGCGACGGAAGATTATGAAGACAAATACGGAGAATTTCACCGGAAGTATGACCTGGAGTTCGGTATCGGAAGCAGTGTCATAAAAGTAGGCTCTGTTTCGGAACAGGAAGCGGAAGAAGCGATAACCGCCTTGCAGGAGGCAAAGTATATAAAGCCCATGAAGGATGCGTATGAAAATATCATAACAGAGGAAGCATCCGCCTACTTTGCAGGTACGCAGGATTTGGACAGAACATGCGATAACATAGAAAACAGACTGCAGCTTGCGTTGGAAGAAAATAAACAATAAACTATGTAAGTTATACGCCCTCCCCATTAAAAGAGGGGATAAAGCTGCTTTCCGCCGCTTCGCCTTCCTGCATGTAGCCGTCCTCGATACCAATGGACAGACAATAGTCCAGAAGGGCATTGTATTCCCGGTGGGAAACATGGCGGTTCAGTTCGGGCATGTCGGGAAACATCCGGACTGGTGTATATTGGCTCATAACACTGTAAACAATGGTATCGCCATAGGTATCGCGGAGATAGGACAGCACCTTTTTAGAGTCCTGCAGGTGACCGGGAAGCATCATATGACGGACAATAACACCGGATTTCATCAGTCCGGTGTTTTCGTCGTATACGGGTGTGCCGGTCTGGCATACCATTTCCGCAAGTGCGGCGGCAGCCGTTTCCCGGTAGTCCGGTGCAGCGGAGTACTTTTCGGAAAGTCTGTGGGAATAGTATTTGAAATCCGGCAGATAAATGTCGACAAGACCGTTTAAGGAGCGCAGGACTTCGGGCTTTTCATAGGTGCCGGTATTGTAGACAACGGGGATGGAAAGTCCCTGCTTTTTTGCGCTCTTTAAGGCAGTAATAATCTGTGGGATATACTGTGTCGGGGTAATGAGGTTAATGTTGCAGGCATCCTGGGACTGCAGGGACAAAAAGATATCCGTAAGCCTTTCTGCGGTGATGCATTTCGGTGAGGCAGCCTCCCCGGCATGTCCGCAGGAAATAGAGGCATTCTGGCAGTAAACACAATGCAGCGGGCAGCCGCAGAAGAACACGGCGCCGGAGCCGGCTTTGCCGCAGATGCAGGGTTCCTCCCACAAATGCAGGGCGGCGCGCGCTACCCATATACCGTCGCTTTCCCCGCAATAGCCGCATTCCCCATGTGCTCTGTCCGCATTACATTCTCTTTTGCATAATTTACAACCCATCAAAATCACCATTCCTTAAAACAGCAAGCCGTATGCCGTCCGGATATTAAATGAAAAACATACATACATCTTCCGGGCATGCAGCTTAACACACATACTGCCATCCGGCATGCATCAGATTGTCCCGCCGGGTATAGAAAAACCGCGCATACACATTTGGGTAGACACTTCTATGCGGTACCCCTGAAAACGACTCCGCCAGGCACCCTTACGGCACATGAACGGTTCCTCTTAGTGCTGCTGTGTTCCCACCCTGACACGGTTCGTGGATGTCCATTGCGTAAGACCCAAACTTCAACATCGCTTCAGAAAGCCAGCCATAGAAATGCCCGCCTAAAGGCATATGCACGGCTTATTAAGTATATCGGTTTTTAAGGAAAGTGTCAAGAGTTCTCTTTCTCCTGCCTAAGCCGCAGGCGCAGCTCCTTAAAAAAAGTTTTCAGCATATTGCTGCATTCCTCTTCCAGTATGCCCCGCGTAACAGCAACCTGATGGTTAAATTCGGGCATCTGCAGGATATTTAAGATAGAACCGGCACAACCTGCCTTGGGATTCATACAGCCCATGTAAACCTCGGGAATGCGAGCCTGTACGATGGCTCCGGCGCACATCTGACAGGGCTCTAAAGTCACATAGAGCTGACAGCCCTCCAGACGCCAGTCACCCATGACTCTGCTTGCCTTTCTGATGGCAATGATTTCCGCATGGGAGAGAGTGTTCTTGTCCGTTTTGCGTCGGTTGTAGCCTCGTCCGATGATTTTGCCCTCATATACAATCACGCAGCCGATGGGAACTTCTCCTAATTTATATGCCTTTTTCGCCTGTTTTATGGCTTCCTTCATATATTTTTCATGCTGCATAAGAGCATTGTCTTTCCGCTTATCCTGATTGTTGTTTTCCATTCTCATTTCCTTACTTTATATCATAGCTCCCGTACGGAGCCGCACTTGCGTTTGTCTCTTTTTATTGGTATGATAGAAATTATCCGGTGGACGGATTCTTGTATTTTTATTATAACTGCAGGAAGGAAAAGAGGCAACCGAAATGCAGATACATGGATTAAATAAAACAACCTTATTGGATTATCCCGAACACGTAGCAGCCACTGTTTTTACAGGGGGCTGTAATTTTTGCTGCCCGTTCTGCCACAACGGCGATCTGGTGCTGCATCCGGGTGAGTTTCCGGTGATTTCGGAAGAAGAGGTTCTGGCTTTTTTAAAAAAGAGAAAAAATATACTTTCCGGCGTATGTATTACGGGCGGAGAGCCCACCCTGCAGCCGGATCTGGCGGATTTTATCCGTAAAATAAAAGAACTGGGTCTTCTGGTGAAGCTGGACACCAATGGCTATAGACCGGGAGTGCTGCAGGGCCTTTTAAAAGAAAAGCTCCTGGACTATGTGGCAATGGATTTGAAAAACAGTCGGGAAAAATATGCGCTGACGGTGGGAAAGCCGGATTTGGAGATAGAAAAGTTAGAGGAGAGCGTGGACTTGCTCCTGCATTCCGGGATTGCCTATGAATTTCGGACCACTGTGGTAAAAGGACTTCATGAAGAAGAGGACTTTGCCAAAATGGGGCAGTGGATTGAGGGCGCAGAGGCATATTATCTGCAATCGTATCGGGACAATGAGAACGTAATCAAAAAAGGTTATTCCGCCTTTGAAAAGGAAGAATTAGAGAGCTTTCTGCAGCTTGTGAAGCCCTATGTGAAAAAGGCGGAGCTGCGCGGCGTAGAATAAGCAGCGGAGATGCTGCATGAAAGACACAGGCAGAAGGAGTAAATCTGCCGCAGAATAAAAAGGGAGAGAAACATGGAAAATTTTAAGAAAAAGTATCTGGGCGATAAGGCATTTTATCTTATGGTCCTTGGAGTTGTGCTGCCCATTATGATTCAGAACGGCATTACGAACTTCGTAAGTCTGTTGGATAACATCATGGTGGGAAGAGTGGGAACCGAGCAGATGTCGGGTGTAGCGATAGTCAACCAGCTTCTGTTTGTGTTTAATCTGGGCGCTTTCGGCGTCATATCCGGCGCCGGCATTTTCGGTGCACAGTTTTTCGGCTGCGGCAAGCACGACGGCGTGCGTCATACCTTCCGTTTTAAGCTGATAGCGGTTTTTATTGTGACACTGTGCGCCTGCCTGTTATTTTATTTTGCCGGAGAAAACCTCATCAGTCTGTATCTGCATGAAGAGGGAACCACGGACCCGGCGGCGTTGCGGGCAGCTCTTCATTACGGCAGACAGTATCTTTTGGTGATGTTAATCGGCATACCGCCCTTTGCAGTCAGTCAGTGTTATACCAGTACTCTGCGAGAATGCGGGGAAACCATTCTGCCCATGAAAGCCAGTATGGCGGCAGTGGGTGTCAATATGTGCTTCAATGCAGTGCTGATTTTCGGTCTTTTAGGTTTTCCCAGACTGGGTGTAGTTGGTGCTGCCATTGCAACGGTGCTGGCGCGCTACGTGGAAATGGTCATTGTTGTTCTCTATACCCATAAGCATGCCGACCTCTATCCGTTTATCAAGGGCGCTTACGAAAGCCTGCATATTCCGGGCAGTCTGGTATCCAAGATACTGATAAAGGGCACGCCGCTGATGGCAAACGAACTGCTGTGGGCAATGGGTATGGCGGTTATGACCCAGTGTTACTCCATGAGGGGACTGGATGTGGTAGCAGGATTGAATATTTCTTCCACAATCTCCAACCTGTTCAGCGTGGTCTACATTTCCATGGGCAATGCGGTGGCAATTATCATCGGCCAGCTTTTAGGAGCCGGAAAAATGGAAGAAGCGAAGGAAACAGACACCAGGCTTATTGTCTTTTCTGTTTTGACCTGTATGGTGGTGGGGCTTGCACTCTTTGTTCTGGCGCCCTTTTTCCCCATGATTTACAATACTACGGACAAGGTACGGGGGCTTGCTGCCGGCTTTATCCGTATCGTGGCGATTTATATTCCTGTCAATGCTTTCCTGAATACCTGTTATTTCACCATCAGAGCGGGAGGCAGGACGGTCATCACATTTTTGTTTGACAGTGTATTTATATGGGTGGTCAGTATCCCCTGCGCGTACTTCTTAAGCCGTTACACGGATATGCCCATTGTGCCGCTGTATCTGTGCTGCCAGCTGCTTGACCTGATCAAGTGCGTCATCGGCTTTATTATGGTAAAAAAAGGTATGTGGATAAGCAATTTAGTAGAAAAATAATAAAAATTTACAAAACCTATTGACAACGTAGGTTTAGTAGGTGTATAACAGTTTTAACATAAAAAACGACCTAACGAGGAGGATACTATTATGGCAAAGGTTTATACATCAGCAGATCAGTTAATCGGAAAGACACCCTTATTGGAGCTCACCCATATTGAGCAGGAATACGGATTGAAAGCAAAAGTCTTAGCAAAGTTAGAGTATTTTAACCCTGCAGGCTCCGTAAAGGACCGTGTTGCAAAAGCTATTCTGGATGACGCAGAAGCAACCGGCAGGCTTACCAAAGACTCCGTTATTATTGAACCTACTTCCGGCAACACCGGTATCGGTCTGGCAGCTGTTGCAGCAGCCAGGGGTTACCGCATTATCATCGTAATGCCCGAAACCATGTCTGTAGAAAGAAGACAGCTCATGAAAGCCTACGGTGCAGAATTAGTACTTTCCGAAGGAGCTAAGGGTATGAAGGGTGCGATTGCCAAGGCGGAAGAATTAGCAAAAGAAATTCCCGGTGCATTCATCGCAGGACAGTTTGTAAATCCTGCTAACCCGAAGGCACATTTTGAAACCACCGGCCCGGAAATTTTTGAAGATACCGACGGCGAAGTAGATGTATTTGTAGCAGGTGTAGGTACCGGCGGTACCGTAACCGGTGTCGGCAAATACTTAAAGTCCAGGAAAGCAGATGTGAAGGTAGTGGCTGTTGAACCTGCTTCTTCCCCTGTATTATCCAAAGGAACACCCGGTGCACACAAAATTCAGGGTATCGGCGCAGGCTTCGTTCCCGAAGTACTGGACACCAAGGTATATGATGAAATTATTCCGGTAGCAGATGAAGATGCATTCGCTATGGGCAGAAAAATCGGACATAAGGAAGGCGTATTAGTCGGCATTTCTTCCGGTGCAGCCGTACATGCAGCAGTAGAACTGGCAAAGCGTCCCGAAAACGAAGGAAAGACCATCGTGGTTCTTCTTCCCGATACCGGCGACAGATACCTGTCCACAGCTCTGTTTGCAGAATAAGATAGGATAAAATGAAAAAGAAGCGGTTGGAAAATCCAATCGCTTCTTTTTATGAGAGAATGTATTATGAAAACTAAAGTCAGTACGCGTTATTCAGTGCCTTTTAAGGCTTCTACCATATCTATCTTTTTATTCTTACGTGACACCATGATGCTCACAAGCAAGGAGACACCAAAGGTCAGTACAATGCTGATAAGGTAGCTGGCGGGGTAAATCGCCATGTTCATTTCATATTCTCCGGCAAGCTTTTTTAAGAGATACTGCAGGGCTGCCCTGCCGGCAGGGATACCGATGAGAATACCCAAAAGGGTAACCCAGAGATTCTGGTCAATGAGAAGTGCCCCGATTTTTTTATCCCTAAAGCCCAGTACCTTTAAGGTAGCCATTTCCCGGTAGCGTTCCGTATAGCTCATGACGCCCAGGTTGTAAAGAACCACAATACCTAAAATCATGGCAACAATCACCATCAGGGAAATCATTAAATTCATTATTTCCGTAAATACATCAAAGGAGTCCATAATCATCTGCTTGGACTGGATGCTTTTAATCGCATCGTCCGCCGCAATATCCTGCTTTTCCACCGCAGTATACAGAGAAGAAAATGTGTAGGGAATTTTCAGTGTATCTGCATAGGAAGCGGTCACAACGACGCTTTCCGACATGGAATGCAGGATGCTGGCTACCCGGAGTGTATAGGTATCGTCTGAGCCGTAAGGATTGACGGTGAAGGTGTCCCCCACCTTCAGGTTTCTGTCCTCGGCAATACGGGAACAGATGTAAGCACCGTCATTTTGTAGGGCAACGGTTTGAGACTGTCTGTCGATAAAACGGACTGTGTCGTGGGTAATGTCATAAATATCCAGGGAAACCGCTTTGTCTCCTGATTGAATGCTTACGGAAGCACTGCGGTCTGCGTTGTATTCGTTAAGCAGGCGGTCTGCGTCCTCCTCCGTGGCATCTTCCGTTAAAAAGATGCGGGAAGCATAATTGGTGGCGGTCCCAAAGGAGATGTCTAAAAACTCATCCATGGTATCGCGCATACCCAGACACCCTACCATAATGGTCATGCAGCCGATAATGCCAATCAGGCTCATGGCGGTGCGGGATTTGTGCCGTATGGTATCACGCAGGTTCCAGCGGGTGCCGAAAGGCAGCATATGGAAAAGCCGCGTGCGCTCGATGAACAGGTTTTTCATTTTCTTCGGCGTATAAGGCCGCAGGGCATCGGCAGCCGTTCCCTTCAGCATTTCCTTCACGGATAAAAAGCCGATAAGGGTAAGCAGGATAAGAATGCCGATTAAAATATAAATGCAGAATCCGGGCAGATACAGGTGCCAGGTTGGCATATCTAAGTAAGTACCCATGGAACCGGAAGGGTTCATAATATACCAGGCAAGAAAATACCCGAAGCCGATACCGAGGGCGGAACCAATCAGACCGATGGTAAAGGCATAGGATGTATAATGCCGCAGGATACGTCTGTCTTTGAATCCAAGCGCCTTTAAGGTGCCAATCTGCGTTTTTTCCTTGGAGGTAATGCGGTGCATAGTGGTAACCATGGTTAAAATGGCAATCACAAGGAAAAGAACCGGAAGCACGGAGCCCATGGTCCTGCCTTCTTCTTTTTCTCCGTCTGCCTGGGCATAGGAAACGGTTTCATCCTTTGTCAGAATAAGAGAAGTGGACTGCAGGGTATCATCCGCTTTTTCTGTGAAAATCTCTTTGGATAAAGAAGAAATCACATTGAGCTGTGGATAATAGGCAAAGCCCACGGCGTTCTCGTACATTGCGGGAGAGATGTAGGCAAAGCCGAAGTTTGTGTAATCCGGCATAAGCTGGCTTTCATCCCGGACATTTATCAGGTATTCCCCGGATTTTATGAGCCCCTCTACATGCCCCTGTATTTCCTTATTGGCATACAGAAAGGTAAGGGTATCACCAACGGAAATATTGTTGGCGGCAGCATATTTGTCGGAAAGCCAGATGCCGTCCTTACTGTCTTTCTCATAAGCATTGCCTTCCATTAACAGAAAACCGGATACCTCCGCGTTTTCCGTTACCGTCAGGGCAACGCTTTCATCCTGTTTTTCCCCTACATCCACTTGAATGGAAAGATAACGGGATACCGCATCCACACCGTCAAGGGCTGCAATTTTATCGGCGTCCTCCGAAGAAAAACCGCTTTCGGAGACAATCCGGTAGTCGGCAAAGCCGGTGGTATCAAACAGGTAAGCGGTGTTTTTATCAATGCTGTACCATTCCATATTCATGCCCACAAAGACACCGACGCCGAGGGCTATCATAATAATCATGGAAAGAAACTGCGCCCGGTAAAGACCCATGGTGCGAAAGAGCTTTCTTATTAACATGGGGTACCTCCTTACCAGTCGATTTCATCGGCAGGTGTAGGATTTGACTGTTCCTCACGGGAAACTATCTTACCGTTTTTTACACGGATAACTACATCCGCCATTTTGGCTATATTCTGGTTATGTGTAACGATGACTATGGTTTTTCCATATTCCCGTGCCATTTTCAAAAGTAATTTCAGAACCAGTACACCGGTTTCGGAATCAAGAGCGCCGGTAGGTTCATCACAAAGTAAGATTTTCGGGTTTTTGGCAAGTGCCCTGGCAATGGAGACACGCTGCTGTTCGCCGCCGGAAAGCTCGGACGGGAAATTCTTCAGATGGTCTTCCAGTCCCACTTCCCTTAACATTTCCGTAGCGGAAAGGGCATTGGGAGCGATTTCTTTTACCAGAGTAACATTTTCATGTACCGTTAATGTCGGTATCAGGTTGTAAAACTGAAATACAAAGCCGACCGTGGAAGCACGGTAATCGGCAAGTTCATTTCCGGACAGGCCGGATATGTCTTTTCCGTTTACGGTTATTTTGCCTTCGGTGGGGCTGTCCAGTCCGCCTAAAAGGTTTAACAGAGTACTTTTTCCGGCACCGCTGGGGCCTAAGATAACAACAAATTTACCTTCTTCCAAAGACATATTTACATGGTCAAGAGCTTTTTGCTTGTGATCTCCGTTTTCATAGATACGGCTCACGTTATCAAAAGTAATCAGAGACATAATATACTCCCTTAGCAGTTAGCGAAAGCTAACCAATGGTAAAAAGAAGAGGAAGACGCATTTCGGTGCGCCTTCCTGTTTCAATCAATGCTTGTGACAGGTGCCGCCCATGGCACAATGGCTACAGTTTCCGCCGCAGGAGGACTTGCCTGCTTTCTTATCCTTAATCATGCTTTTAATAATAGCTATTACAACGAGAACAAGAATCAGGGTAATGATGATGGTTGCGATGTTTTCCGTAATCCATGTCAGCATATGAAAGACTCCTTTCTAATAGCGTTTTTCTTATTTAACCTTGGTTGTAAGCTTGGTAGCTTCCTTGTAAGGTCTTACAAGCTGATAAATCATGGCAGCCAGAAGAACGATAGCTACGATTAAACCAAGTACATTTAAGTTGCCGGTGAAGGCATTACCAAACTGTTCTACTAACAGAGCAATTACATAAGCAAATCCACACTGATATCCGATAGCGAACCAGGTCCACTTTGCGTTGTTCATCTCTCTCTTGATAGCACCGATAGCTGCGAAGCAGGGAGCACACAGCAGGTTGAATACTAAGAAGGAGTAGCCGCTTACCTGAGTAAATGCAGCAGCTAAGTTAGCATATACATTGCCGTCTCCGCCACCGTAGAGGATACCGAGGGTACCAACGATGTTTTCCTTTGCAACAAGACCGGTGATAGATGCAACGGCTGCCTGCCAATTGCCCCAGCCAAGAGGAATGAAGATCCATGCAATTACATTACCGATAGCTGCCAGGATGGAGCTGTCGATTTCGTCTTCGGCAAGCATGCGGAAGGTTCCGTCAACAAATCCGAAGTAAGTGGTGAACCATACAAGGATGGTGGAAAGGGTAATAATGGTACCGGCTTTCTTAATGAAAGACCAGCCACGTTCCCACATGGAACGAAGTACGTTGCCAAGGGTAGGCATATGGTATGCAGGAAGCTCCATAACGAAGGGAGCGGGGTCACCTGCGAACATCTTGGTCTTCTTTAACATAATACCGGAAACAATGATTGCTGCCATACCTACAAAGTATGCAGATGTTGCAACCCATGCGGAACCACCGAAGATTGCACCGGCAATCATGGAGATAAAAGGAACTTTCGCACCGCAGGGGATAAAGGTTGTTGTCATAATGGTCATACGACGGTCACGTTCATTTTCAATGGTTCTGGATGCCATGATACCCGGCACACCACAACCGGTACCTACCAACATAGGAATGAAGGACTTACCGGAAAGACCAAACTTACGGAAGATACGGTCAAGCACGAATGCGATACGGGACATATAACCGCAGGCTTCCAGGAATGCCAGTAAGAAGAACAGTACCAGCATCTGGGGAACGAAACCAAGTACCGCACCGACACCGGCGATAATACCGTCAAGGATAAGACCCTTTAACCAGTCGGCTGCACCGGCAGCATCCAGAAGTTTTTCAAATAAAACAGGGATACCGGGAACCCAGGTTCCGTAGGTTGAAGTATCGGGAGCGCCATATGCTTCTTTATATTCGGTATTCAGATATTCATCTACAGCAGTCTGTAAATCTGCTTTACCAACTTCGGGAGTATCGGTAATTTCCAATGTTTCTTCATCAACTACTTCATAGGTTGCAGTTGCATCATCGGGAGTTAAGGAAACTAATTCCTCCAGAGCAGCCTTAGCGCCGTCTTCTGTGTATTCCTCAGACTCTGCATCCAGAGCATCGGCAATTTCATCGGTTCCGTATTCGGAAACGAATGCATCAATAATGGAATCGGAGTCACCATACTGTTCAGCAGCTTCTTCATAGGCAGCGGAACCCATACCGAAGAGATGGAAACCATCGCCGAAAATGTTGTCGTTGGTGAAGTCTGTAGCAGCAGCACCGATGGTCTGCATAGCTATGTAGTATACTAAGAACATAATAACGGCAAAGATAGGAAGTCCCAGCCAGCGGTTGGTAACAATCTTATCGATTTTATCAGAGGTGGAAAGCTTTCCGACACTCTTTTTCTTGTAGCATGCCTTGATGATGGAAGAGATATATACATATCTTTCATTGGTAATGATACTTTCGGCATCATCATCCAGTTCCTTCTCAGCTGCCTTGATATCGCTTTCAATGTGGTCTAAGGTTGCTTTTTCGATGTTCAGCTTTGCAAGAACCTTATCGTCACGCTCGAAAATCTTTATTGCATACCAGCGCTGCTGTTCTTCCGGCAAATCATGAAGGGCAGCTTCCTCAATATGGGCAATGGCATGTTCAACCACGCCTGAGAAAGTATGCATGGGAACGGTCTTGGTATTCTTTGCTGCGTCGATGGCTGCATCGGCAGCTTCCATAATACCGGTTCCCTTCAGAGCGGAGATTTCCACTACCTTACAGCCTAACTGACGGGAAAGTTCATCCAGATGAATGATGTCTCCGTTTTTCTTAACCAGGTCAATCATGTTGATAGCAACAACAACAGGAATGCCAAGCTCGGTAAGCTGTGTAGTCAGATATAAGTTACGCTCCAGGTTGGTACCGTCGATGATGTTTAAGATAACATCGGGACGTTCGCCAATCAGATAATTACGTGCAACAACTTCCTCCAGTGTGTAAGGAGAAAGGGAATAAATACCGGGAAGGTCAGTTACGATGACGCCATCGTGCTTTTTTAATTTACCTTCCTTTTTCTCTACCGTAACACCCGGCCAGTTACCAACGAACTGGTTGGAACCGGTGAGAGCATTGAATAATGTGGTTTTACCACAGTTAGGATTACCCGCAAGGGCGATTCGCAAATCCATTTTATCATCCTCTCTTTCTAAAATACAATTCCTTATTCCACTTCAATCATTTCAGCATCGGCTTTTCTTAAAGAAAGCTCATAGCCGCGAACGGTAATCTCTACGGGATCGCCTAAAGGAGCTACTTTTCTGATGTAAACTTCTGTACCTTTGGTAAGACCCATATCCATGATACGGCGCTTAACAGCACCCTCTCCATGGAGTTTGACGATTTTTACGGTTTCGCCGATTTTCGTCTCTTTCAACGTTTTCATGTTTTATCCTCCTCTTCTCTCATAAAAACCAGGTCATCAGACCATAATTTTCCTTGCCATTTCCTGGTCTATTGCAACACGGGATTCTTTTACATTAACAATGACATTTCCTCCCAGTGTGTTCACGATGGTAACAGTTCCGCCTACGACAAAACCTAAGTTTTCGAGGTGTTTTTTTACTTCGGGGCTGCCTCCGATTTTCTTAATGGTATTCTCTTCCCCGACATCCGCAAGATTCAGTGGCATCATAAGCATTCCTCACTTTTTGATTAGCACAAACTAACTGTTTGCGCTTAAAAAAGGTTAGCTCTTGCTAACTTCTTAATTATAATATGCGCGATATCGGAATTTGTCAACCATAAATTATACAACTTGCAATTTTTTTTGTTTAATGATAGCATAGGATTATTAACGACAATGGGTTATGTATGAAAGGGAGTATGGGATATGCGTTTACAGGAATCTGGAGAGATGTATTTGGAAACAATACATATTCTTTCTCAGAAAAATAAAGAAGTTCGTTCACTTGATGTGGCAGAGTATATGGGCTTTTCCAAACCCAGCGTCAGTCGTGCGGTTCGTATCCTGAAAGAGGGCGGTTACCTTCTGATGGATGAGAACGGGTTCCTGACATTGACCGATGCCGGAAAAGACGTAGCGGTAAAGATTTATGACCGCCATACCACACTGACCGCCATGCTGGTAAATTTGGGCGTGGACGAAGAAACAGCAGCGGAAGATGCCTGCAAAATGGAGCATGATATCAGTGACAAATCCTTTGCGGCGATTAAAAAGCATCTGCGCAACGAACATCATCAGGACGTATAAAAAAGCTGTCTGCAATTCAGGTTGCAGGCAGCTTTTTTGTTGTACTCAGGGCAGATGCAGCGTGTATACCGCAATCGCCGGAAACTCAGCGCTTGATACGTTTGTCCAGACGGGCTGCCAGGTGCGTACCGATGCTCTGGAACACCTGAACCAGCAGGATGAGGATGATAACCGCAAACAGCATGACCAGATATTTGTAACGGTAGTAGCCGTAGTTGATGGCGATTTTACCGAGTCCGCCGCCGCCGATGATACCGCTCATGGCGGTATAGCCCAAAATGGTGGTAATGGCAATGGTAGCATTGGAAATCAGGGATGGCACGCTTTCGGGAATCATGACTTTTGTAATGATCTGGAAAGGAGAAGCGCCCATACTCTGCGCTGTTTCAATAATATTGGGATTTAATTCCCTGAGACTGCTTTCCACAAGTCTTGCCACAAAAGGAAACGCAGCGATAACCAGAGGCACAATGGAAGCCGTAGTACCTACAGTGGTGCCCACAATCAGTCTGGTGAGCGGGAATACCATAATCATCAGAATCAGAAACGGAACGGAACGAAGCAGGTTGATGATGACGTTCAGCACGCCCAGCAGCCATTTGGGAAGGGGCAGTACACCGTCCTTTTCACCGACTACCAAAAGCACGCCGAGGGGCATGCCGATGATAAAGGCAAACAGGGTGGAGAGAACCGTTACATAAAAGGTTTCCCACAGGGCAAGGGGCATATCTTCTCTTAAAATGGTGAGAGCTTCGTCAATTACTTCCGGTGCAAATAAATTATTGAACATCCTTTGTCACCTCCTGAACTAAGACATTTTCTTTCCGGGACAGATAAGCGGTGGCTTCTTTTACCACGCCTTCATCGGAAGGGAGTCCCAAAAGCATATTGCCGTACACTTTGTCGCCGATACACCGGGTGGAGGCATACAGGATATTGGCGGCAATGCCCTTGTCAATCGCCATCTGGGTAATCAGGGGAGAACCGGCGGCAAGGGCACCGTTAAATACCACACGCAGGACATGATCCCCGGTAAGCCCGGGAAGGAAATCCTTTGTGTTGTCCGGCATAACCAGACGTCTTGCGGCTTCGGACTTCGGATGAGCAAATACGGTGGAAACCTCGCCTTCCTCCGCTACTTCACCGTTGTCCAGAATAGCTACCTTGTTGCATATTTCTTCCACTACGCTCATCTGGTGGGTGATAACGATAACCGTAATGCCGAGACGCGTGTTGATATCGCGGATAAGCTCTAAGATGGAGTGCGTGGTCTTGGGGTCAAGTGCGCTGGTGGCCTCGTCGCAGAGCAGCACCTTGGGCTGCGTTGCCAGAGCACGGGCAATGGCAATACGCTGCTGCTGACCGCCGGAAAGCTGTGCGGGATAGGCATTGGCTTTGTCGGGAAGACCGACAATTTCCAGAAGCTCAAGGGCTTTTTTCTTTGCTTCTTCCGTCCTGACACCTGCAAGCTTTAAGGGAAACATGATGTTCTTTAAGCAGGTTTTCTGCATCAGCAGGTTAAAGCCCTGGAAAATCATGGTGATTTCCCGACGGATGCTTCGCAGCTCCTTCGGAGAAAGTTCGCCGATATTCTTTTTATCAATGAGAACGGAACCTTCCGTGGGACGCTCCAGCATATTGATACAACGCACCAGTGTACTCTTTCCGGCACCGCTCATGCCGATGATGCCGTAGATATCGCCGTCTTCTATGGTCAGGGAAATGTTTTTCAGAGCATCTACTTTTCCGTCGGAGGTCTGAAAGACCTTGGAAAGGTTTTTGATTTCAATCATGATTAATCTCCTACAATATTCAAAAGGCACATCGGTCAATGGGCCGATGTGCCGTCTGTAACCTATTTCTATAGGGTACTATTATTTTTTGATTGCGTCAAGAGTTGTCTGCTTGCCACCGTAAAGACCCATGGGCTCTACATGAACAGCCAGTACGGAAACAACGTGGGTGTTGTTTTCTGCATTGAAGTCTTCCAGATAAGGAAGATGCTGGAAGTAGTTGGCATCTACTTCGCCGCTGTCAACTACCTTGTTGGGCTGTACATAGTCGGTGTATTCGATGATGTTAAGGGTAACGTTCTTTTCAGCTAAGATATCCTTTACTACGGAAAGTACTTCTGCATGAGGAGAAGGAGTAGCTGCTACGGAGATGGTGGTTCCGCTTAATGCATCGTAATCAACGGTTTCATCGTAGCCGTCGCCGGGATTTTCTACAACACTGATAACAGCGCCGTCATAGTTTGCGGCAATGTAATCTGCAACCTGCTTACTGGAAAGAGCTGCAACCAGAGCCTTGGTCTTGTCGGTTTCTTCGTTGCCTTCCTTAACGGCTAAGATATTGCTGTATGCGGAAGAGGAACCTTCCATTACTAAAGCATCGGTGGTAGGATTGATGCCGGCGGGCAGTGCGTAGTTGCTGTTGATGACTGCATAGTCAACATCCTGCAATACGTTGGGAAGCTGTGCGGCTTCTACTTCATTGAAAGTGATGTTGTAAGGATTTTCTTCAATGTCTTTGATGGTTGCGGTGATACCGGCGCCTTCCTTCAAGGTGATGTAACCCTGGTCTGCTAAAAGCAGAAGTGCACGGGCTTCGTTTGTGGTATCGTTAGGAACTGCAATGGTGACACCTGATGCACTCTTGCCGCATCCGGCTAAGGACAGTGTCAGGACAGCTGCCAGGGCTGTTGTAACAATGGCTGATAATTTCTTTCTCATAATTTTTCTCCCTCTTTCTCTTCGGTGTTGTACCGAAACATTTAGTTTATAAACTGTATTATACAAAGATTTTACATTTTGTAAAATACGGGAAACGAATAAGTGGCTATAGGATGAGCCTATAACTTAAGATATTTTTTGATTTCTTCTATATATAAGCGTCCCATTTTGGAGAGCAGGGTGTTTTTGCGGATGATGTATCCGATTTCCATGGTGTCGTCCACCGCTTTGTCCTCGGCTTCAAAGGGAACGGCAAGGTAATCGTCGCCGTTTAATTCCTCGCAGATGATACCGGAGCAGAGAGTGTAGCCGTTTAAGCCAATCATCAGGTTAAGCATGGTTGCCCGGTCGTTTGCCTTGATGATGCGGGGATATTCGCAGGTGCTTAAAATTTCTTCCGCATAATAAAAGGAAGAGGATTCGCCCTGTTCAAAGGAAAGACAGGGATATTGCTGCAGCTCGGGCAGGGTTATGCTTTTCTGCTTCGCCAGCGGGTGGCCTTTCCAAAGGTAAACGTAGGGTTTGCAGTGGATAATGCTGTGAAATTCCAACTGCTGTGAGGATAAGATTTTCAAAAGCGCCTTTCGGTTAAAATCACTCAGATACAGGATGCCGATTTCGCTCCGCATGGTGCTCACATCGTCGATGACTTCCTTTGTCTTGGTTTCTCTTATGGCAAATTCGTACTTGGAGGTATCGAAGGTTTTTACCATTTCCACAAAGGCTTTTACCGCAAAAGAATAGTGCTGGGTGGAAACTCCGAATTTTTTCTTCAAGTTGCCGGCCTTGCCGTATTTTTCCAAAAGCTCCTTGTACTGGGCGTAGACCTGACGGGCATAGAGGAGAAACTCCGTACCGTCGTTGGTCAGCGTCACGCCCCTGCCGCTGCGGTTGAAAATGGTAATCCCCAGCTCCTTTTCCAGTTCCTTTACGGCGCCTGTCAGGGACGGCTGCGCCACATATAAAATTTCGGCGGCTTTGTTTAACGAACCGCATTCCGAAATGGTGATGACATAATTAAGCTGCTGCAGAGTCATGGTACATCCTTCTTTCCGTCAGTTTTTTTCTACCATGATTATAAGGAAGAAGTCCGTATTCTGGCAAGAGGGGATTTGTCCGGTTGACAGAAAAAATCACAATGCGTATACTTTAAGAACAGAAAGAAAAAACGAGGTTTCTCTATATATGGAAAAGAAAGCAATTATTGCCATGAGCGGAGGCGTGGACTCTTCCGTTGCGGCATATCTGATGAAAAAGGACGGCTTTGACTGCATAGGCGTTACCATGAAGCTGTTTACCAACGATGAAATCGGCGTGTCCAGAGAGCATACCTGCTGTTCCCTCGACGATGTGGAGGACGCCAGAAACGTGGCGCATAAGCTGGATATGCCTTACTATGTGTTCAATTTCGCCGATAAATTTGAAACGGACGTCATAGACCGCTTTGTCTGTGCCTACGAGCACGGCTGTACACCCAATCCCTGCATCGACTGCAACCGCTTCTTAAAGTTTGATAAGCTCTATCACAGGGCGCAGGATCTGGGCTGTGATTACGTGGTAACCGGTCATTACGCCCGCATAGAGCAGGACGAAAAAACGGGACGCTTCTTATTAAAAAAGGGACTGGACCCCACCAAAGACCAGGGCTATGTACTGTATGCCATGACCCAGGAGCAGCTTGCCCATACCATTTTCCCGCTGGGCGCCATGAACAAGACGGAAACCAGACAGATTGCCGAGGAGCAGGATTTCATCAACGCCAGAAAACATGACAGCCAGGATATCTGCTTTGTCCAGAACGGCTGCTACGCGGATTTCATTGAAAAATACACCGGCAAAAATTACCCCGAGGGCGATTTCGTGGATGTGAACGGCAACGTGCTGGGCAGACATAAGGGTATCATCCGCTATACCATCGGGCAGCGCAAAGGACTGGGACTTGCCTTAAAAGAGCCCATGTATGTAAAAGAGGTGAACACGGAAAACAACACGGTAGTGCTGGCAAGGGAGAAAGAGCTTTACGATAAAGTCCTGACTGCCAATGATGTAAACCTGATTTCCGTGGAAGAAATCAAAGAGCCCATGCGTGTGAAGGCAAAGGTGCGTTACCGCCAGCCGGAGCAGTGGGCGACAGTGACCCAGACCGGAGCGGATGAAATCCGGGTGGAATTCGATGAACCCCAGAGAGCCATTACAAAAGGACAGTCTGTGGTTTTGTACGACGGCGACGTCATTGTGGGCGGCGGCACCATCAAAACCGTAGGGGAAGCGTAAAATTTTCCTTTGCGGACGAAAAAAGTTATGCTATAATGAGCTGTGCTCACAAGAAAGCACAGATGCCCGCAAGGGCTTTTGGAGATGTACTCAAGTGGTGAAGAGATCGCTCTCGAAAAGCGACAGGTCGGCACAACCGGCGCGAGGGTTCGACCCCCTCCATCTCCGTTAAAAATTACAGAAAAGGAATTTCTTATGTTACGGCAATGCCGGCGCATAGGGAATTCCTTTTTTATTTTACGTGAGTTTGCTTTCGGATTTTACATCCGCATTTTTATAATGGAAGAAAACGAGACGAAAGAAGGAAAACATATGCCCTCCACATACGCACATTACAGGATGGGACAGGAAGTACGGGAAAAATTAAACGGAGACGTTAAAACCATCATCGAAAAACGGCCGGAATTATACCTGATTGGTCTGCACGGTCCTGACATATTATTTTATTTTAAACCGCTGGCATCCAATGCGGTGAACAGCATCGGCTACGGGCTGCACGGAAAAACAGGCAGGTCCTTTTTTGAAAATGCATCCGATGTAATCGAAAAAAGCACCGACAAGGAAGGGGCTCTTTCCTATGTCTATGGAGTTCTGAACCATTTTGCACTGGATGTCACCTGCCATAAATACGTGGATGAAAAAATAAAGGAGAGCGGCGTCAGCCATGCGGAAATCGAAGTGGAATTCGACCGTTATCTCATGCTGCTGGACGGCTTAAATCCGGTTAAACATTCCCTCACCGGACACATCAGACCCACAAAAGAAAATGCCGGAGTCATAACCGGTTTTTATACGGGAACAACGGAACAAGAAGTATTAAAGGCGCTCCGCAGCATGATTTTCTACAATAAATTATTGCTGGCGGAAAACAATGTCAAACGGAAGATTATTCTGGACATATTGAGAAAAACCGGAAATTACGAAGAAATGCACGGACTGATTGTAAATTCTTCGGGCAATCCGCTCTGCCGGGACAGCAATGAAAAGCTGTTTTCCCTTTATCAGACGGCAGTCGAAAGAGGAAAGGATTTTATTACGGACTTCATGCAGATATACCGAGGAGAAAAGCCCTATCCGGACGTCTTTGAACTGACATTTGCGGGAATACCGGAAAGCGAGGAAAAACGATGAAAAGTCTGTTTACTTTATTAAACCAGTCCAAAATATTCCGTAAACTCAGCAGAGAAGAATTCGCATGGGTTCTGTATGACGTAGGAAATTCTGCCTATACCATGCTTTCCTGTTCCCTTATTCCTATCTGGTTCAAGGCACTGGCGGTGGGAACGGCGCCGGGACAGTTAAGCTCGGATAAAGCGACCGCCTACTATTCCATATCGGTGGCGGTTGTAACTATTATTGTAGCGCTCATCGGCCCCATCTGCGGGGCAGTAGCCGACCATCGGGATACGAAAAAGCTTTTCTTTTCCACATCGGTATTTTTAGGAGTGGGCGGCTGTATCCTGAACGGTTTTGCCGTAGAATGGATTGCCTTTATTGTCATCTGCGTTATCACAAAAATCTGCTACAGCGCATCCCTGACCTTTTACGATTCCATGCTGAACGATGTCACTACGGAAGACAGGATGGATGAGGTGTCCGCTTACGGATTTGCGTGGGGCTACATCGGCTCCTGCATTCCCTTCCTGATAGCCCTGATAGCTTATGTACTGGGACCCGACATGGCGGGCATACTTTCCGGCTGGGTTTCCAAGGCAATCGGATTTGGCATCACGGCATTCTGGTGGCTCATTGTAACGGTCCCGCTGTTAAAGAGCTACCATCAGAAAAATTATGTGGAACAGGAAAAACATGCCGTTGCCAAAGCATTCGGAAAAATCGGCAGGACGCTCCGCAAAATAGCAAAAGAAGATAAAAAGGTGCTGTTCTTCCTGATTGCCTTTTTCCTGTATATTGACGGCGTGGGCACGATTATCGACAACTGCATCAACATCGGTACGGATTTGAATCTGGATACGGTGGGACAGGTGGTGTTCCTGTTAGCAACCCAGGTGGTGGCATTTGCCGGTTCCCTCGTTTTCGCAAAGCTGTCCCGGAAATATCGCACGGTAACGCTGTTGCTTGTCTGTGTCGTCGGATACTTTGCGGTCTGCCTGTACGCGCTGACCCTGCACACCCTTCTGGATTTCGGAATTCTTGCATTCGGCGTGGGATGCTTCCAGGGCTCCATCCAGTCCCTGTCACGCTCCTACTATTCCAAGATTATACCGGCTGAAAATTCCGGTGAATATTTCGGCATCTACGATATTTTTGCAAAAGGAGCTTCCTTTCTGGGTTCCGTCGTCATTGCAGCCGTGAAGCTGGCGGGCGGCACCATAAATGTGGCGGTTTCCTGCCTGGCGGTGTTCTTTGTCCTCGGATTTTTCTTCCTGAAAATAGCGGACAGACAGCAGACACAGAGAAAATAATTCTGGAGGATAAGAGAGCCTTGACGGCCGGTAAAGATTACCGCATTTGTTGGTCCGATAATGGACTGACCGGTGCGGTAATTTTTTATCAATATTTTTACTTGCGTTTTTATGGTAACAAAGGTCATTTTGTGGTAGAATAAGAAAGCAAAATGTATTAATAGGAGGGCAAACGGATGATTAGAATCGGAATGCTGACAAGCGGCGGGGACTGCCAGGCATTGAACGCAGCTATGCGCGGCGTGGTAAAGACCCTGGTAAACAGCGGGGAAAAGGTAGAAATTTACGGTTTTCTGGATGGATACAGAGGCCTCATTTATGGAAATTACAGAATGCTTACGGGCAAAGATTTTTCCGGCATTCTCACTGTGGGCGGTACGATTTTGGGCACATCCCGTACACCCTTCAAGCTCATTCATGAGCCGGACGAAAACGGCATTGACAAAGTAGAGTCCATGAAGAAAAACTACAAGAAGCTGAAGCTGGACTGTCTGGTGATCTTAGGCGGCAACGGCACCCACAAGACCGCAAATCTTCTTCGTGAAGAAGGTTTGAATGTGGTAACCCTGCCCAAGACCATTGATAATGATTTGTGGGGTACGGATATGACCTTCGGTTTCCAGAGTGCGGTTGACATTGCAACAAATGCCATTGACTGCATTCATACCACTGCGGCATCCCACGGCAGAGTTTTCATTGTAGAAGTTATGGGACACAAGGTAGGTTGGCTGACCCTGAATGCCGGCATGGCAGGCGGTGCGGACATCATCCTTATCCCGGAAATTCCTTATGATATTGATAAAGTAGCGGAAGCCATTGAGAAACATCATGAAAACGGCAGCCGTTTCACCATTATTGCAGTGGCAGAGGGCGCCATTTCCAAAGAAGACGCCAAGCTTTCCAAGAAAGCGTACAAAGAGAAACTGCGCAATCGTCCTTATCCTTCCGTTTCCTATGAAGTGGCAGCACAGATTCAGGAAAAGACCGGCAGGGAAGTCCGCGTGACCGTACCCGGACATGTGCAGAGAGGCGGCAGCCCCGACCCTTACGACAGAGTACTTGCCAGCAGACTGGGGTCTGAAGCGGGCAAACTGATTCTGGACGGAGATTACGGATTCATGGTAGGTTACAAGAACCGTGAAATCGTGAAGGTTCCTCTCGAAGAGGTAGCCGGTAAGTTAAAAACCGTATCTCCCGATGCAAGCATCGTAAAGGAAGGAAAATTGCTGGGCATCTGCTTCGGCGATTAAGGGTATTATGTCTTATACAGCTCTTTACAGAAAGTTCCGCCCGGCGAAATTCGAGGATGTCAAAGGGCAGGAACATATTGTAACGACCTTGAAAAACCAGATTAAGGCAAACCGCATCGGACATGCCTATCTGTTTACGGGCACCCGCGGTACCGGTAAAACCACGATTGCCAAAATTTTTGCAAGGTCCGTGAATTGTGAAAATCCCATAGACGGAAGTCCCTGCGGAGAATGTGCCGTATGCAAGGCGATTGCTGCCGGGGCGTCCATGAACGTGATTGAAATCGACGCGGCGTCCAACAACAGCGTGGACAATATCCGTGAAATTGTGGATGAAGTATCGTACTCTCCCGCTGAGGGAAAGTATAAGGTTTATATTATCGATGAAGTGCATATGTTGTCCATAGGAGCGTTCAATGCACTGCTGAAAACATTGGAGGAGCCGCCTTCTTACGTGATTTTTATCCTGGCGACCACGGAGGTCCACAAAATCCCCGTGACCATTCTTTCCCGGTGCCAGCGCTACGATTTCCGAAGGATTTCCATTGACACCATTGCAGACCGCATGCGGGAGCTGATGGATGCCGAGCACGTACAGATTGAAGAACGGGCGCTGCGTTACATTGCGAAAGCGGCGGACGGTTCCATGCGTGACGGCTTAAGCCTTCTGGACCAGTGCATTGCATTCCACTTAGGACAGGAACTGACCTACGATAAGGTACTTGACGTACTGGGCGCCGTGGATACGGAGGTATTCAGCCGGCTGTTCCGCAGTCTGCTTGCCGCGGATGCCTTAAAGTGCATTACCATATTGGAAGAAATTGTCATGCAGGGAAGGGAGCTGGTGCAGTTCGTCAGCGACTTCGCCTGGTATATGCGCAACCTGATGCTGGCAAAATCCACGGATGAAATAGAGGATGTTATCGATGTTTCTTCCGAAAATCTTGCCCGCCTGAAGGAAGAGGCGGAAATGGCGGATATGGAAACGATTATGCGCTATATCCGTATCTTTTCCGAGCTTTCCAATCAGGTGAGGTATGCTTCCCAGAAGCGTATTCTGATTGAACTGGCGCTCATTAAAATGTGCAGACCCGCCATGGAAACTTCGCAGGATGCCATTTTAGACCGCATCCGGCAACTGGAGGACAAAGTGGAGCACGCATCCTTTCTTCCGGAGGGAATGACGCCTGATATGTTTATGACTTCCCAACCGGGGGCGCCTGCGGTAAAGAAAGCACGTCCCGAGCTTCCCAAGGCAATTCCGGAGGAAGTGGAAAAAATTGTAAAAAGCTGGCCATCCATCGTAGGGGATGCGGACAATCCCATGAAAACGTATTTAAAAACGGCACGTTTAAGCCTTGGCGGAGACAACCGTCTTATGGTAGTGCTGCCGGACGGACTGGCAAGTGATTATTTCCAGCAGAATGAAGAAAACAGAGAGGCGCTGAAACGCCTTTTGGGTGATTTTTCCGGAAAGGATGTGGATGTGAACTTCCAGTCCGTGAAATCGGAAAGAGAGTTTGAAGACTCCTTTGTGGACATTTCCAAGATACTCAACATGGAAGTGGAAGTGGAGGACTAAGTTTTAATATAAATAAATGCAGGAGGATATGACAAAATGGCAAAAAGAGGTGGCTTTCCGGGAGGCGCAATGCCCGGCAACATGAGTAATCTGATGAAACAGGCACAGAGAATGCAGCGTCAGATGGAAGAAGGCCAGAAGGAACTGGAAACAAAAGAATTCACGGCGGCAGCAGGCGGCGGAGCAGTGGAAGTAACCGTAACCGGTAAAAAAGAAGTGGTAAAGGTGAAGCTCTCCGAAGAAGTCGTTGACCCCGAAGATATTGAAATGCTGCAGGATTTAATCGTTGCGGCAACCAACGAAGCGCTCCGTAAGGCAGAAGAAGAAAACGCAGCCATGATGAACCGCATGACAGGCGGACTGGGCGGAGGATTTCCTTTCTAATGGAAATGTATAGCGGCTATATCAATAAGTTAATAGAAGAACTGGCAGCCCTTCCCGGAATTGGCAGCAAATCCGCGCAGAGACTGGCGTTCCATCTGATAAATATGCCCAAGGACAAAGTGGACAGACTGGCAACCACCATTATGGAGGCAAAGGCAAATGTCAGGTACTGCAAGGAATGCTATACCCTGACGGACAAAGAAATCTGTCCCATTTGCGCCAATAAAAACCGCAACCATGCGCAGATTATGGTGGTGGAAAACAGCAGGGATTTGGCGGCCTATGAAAAGACCGGCAAATATGAGGGCGTGTACCATGTACTGCATGGCGCCATTTCGCCCATGCTGGGAATAGGCCCGGGTGACATTAAGCTCAAAGAGCTGATAAGCAGGCTGGAGGGCGACGTGGACGAAGTGATTATCGCCACTAATTCCAGTCTGGAAGGCGAAACCACAGCCATGTATATCAGCAAGCTCATTAAGCCTACGGGCATTAGAGTAACGAGAATTGCCAGCGGCGTGCCGGTGGGCGGTGACCTGGAATACATTGACGAGGTGACACTGCTCCGCGCACTGGAGGGCCGTGTGGAGATGTAATGCCGTGTGCAGCATCGGCAGAGTATACATGCTTATGGGGAAACAGGATTGGAGGATAAGAAAATGTCAGAAGTATCTGTAAAGAAAGAAGAATTCGGAACCACACCGCAGGGAGAAAAGATTTATGCGTACACATTGTCCAATAAAAACGGCATGAGTGTAACCGTATTGAACTTCGGCGCAAACTTAAACAGCATCCGCGTGCCGGACAAAAACGGCAAGGTGGAAGATGTGGTGCTGGGCTTTGACAAACTGGAAAATTATTATGCAAACTACAGCTTTTTCGGTGCAGCAGTAGGTCCGATTGCCAACCGTACCGGCGGGGCAAAGTTTACCCTTAGCGGAACCGAATACCATCTGGATGTGAATGACGGCGTCAACAATTTACATACCCACCTGGACAAGGCATTTCATAAGAGAGTCTGGGATGCACAGGCGGGGGAGGACTTTGTAAAGTTTACCTTAAAGGAAGCGGACGGCAGCCTTGGACTTCCCGGCAACCGCACGGTCAGCCTGGTCTACACCCTGACAGAGGACAACCGGATTGAACTGCATTATCATATGGAAAGCGACAAGGACACAATCTTTAACATGACCAATCACTCTTACTTTAACCTAAAGGGACAGGGTAACGGAAAAATTGAAGACCATGTACTCTGGCTCAAAGCTTCCCACTTTACCCCGGTAGTAAAGGGCAGCATCCCTACCGGAGAGATTGCACCTGTTGCCGGAACTCCCATGGACTTTACAACGGCACACAGAGTGGGCGAGCACATTGCGGATGATTATGAGCAGACCAATCTGGCAGGCGGTTACGACCACAACTGGGTAATTGACGATTTTGACGGCAGTCTTAAGCATTTTGCTACCGTAGAAGAGCCGGAAAGCGGAAGAATCATGAAAGCCTACACCAACCTGCCCGGCGTGCAGTTCTATGCGGGCAACTTTATCGGCGAGGAAGAAGGAAAGGGCGGCGCTCTTTACGGAAAGAGAAGCGGTCTCTGTCTGGAAACACAGTTCTATCCCGACACCGCCAATAAGGCGCAGTTCCCGTCCGCAACCTTCGGACCCGACAGAATTTACGATTACAGCACCGTGTACGAATTCGGCGTGAAATAACAAAAGATTATCAAAAATACCCAGCTTACAGGGAAAAGAAAACCGGTCCGGTTATAGGGACCGGTTTTTTGTGCTCCGGTGTCGAAAACTTATGGGACAGGCTCCCATATTTCGAGGGAATGTGCAAAAGAAAAGGTGTATACTGTCCGCAAAAATGAAAGCGGGGGACGGATATGGAACTGCCAAAGAACCTTATACAGATGGGAAAACCGGACAGAACACACAAGATTTTTGTTGAAGACTACATTATATCCTACATAAAAGAATGGAACCGTGAATCGGACGGTCAGCCCGCGGGCATTGCATTGTACGGACAGGTTTACAAGGAAAGTAATTACAAATACTACTTTATGTACGGCGCCTCCAGAATTGAAGGCCTTGACAGAAGGGGACCGTATCTTTCCCAGTCCGACCGGGAAGAAATCAACAATGTGGGAAACCGGTATTTTGAAGAATACTCCTTTTTGGGCTGGTGCATTGTCCGGGAAGAACTGCCGGAAACCATTTTTCTGGATACCCGCGGGAAGGCCATTGAAGTGAACGGATATGCCTGCTTTTTTGAAAAGAACGAGAGCATGCTTAATTTCATGCTGGAAATGGACGAGCGGGAAAAAAGATGTGCAAGACAGGCGGAAAACAATCCGGAAAATGCCGTTATGGACAACTCATGGGCGGATGCATCACCGGCGGCACAGGACGGACAGGCAGACGGGCAGACGGAAACAAACGCTTTTCAGGGCGAATACGGCGGTAATTACCGCAGCCTTCCACTTGAGAACCGCATAGCTGCGGCGAAAAAGGCTTCGGATAAAAATGCCGCTTCGGAAAAAACAGCTTCTTATAAAAAGAAAAACAGGCAGATGATAAAGCACTTAGAGCGGATGAAAATAGCGGCAGCAGCCATGTTTACAGTGCTTTGTGTCATCGGTATCACCACCATAAACGATCCCGATAAAATAGAAGAAATGCAGGTGGCGGCAAGGCGGGTTATTACCGATTTGTCCCAACAGAAAATTCCGGATGCGGAGAATGACAAAGCTCTCACAGCCAATGGCTCGGCGCATACCGCCGGTTCTGCAACAAACGGAACTGACATCACCGGCACCACGGTAGCAGCAACCGGCGGCAATACGGCAACGGCAAACGGCACCCCCACAACTGCAAATGGCGCTAACACAACCGGCGGCAATACGGCAACGGCAAACGACAACACCACCGCTACCAATGCCACCGGTACATCTGGCACCTGTCTCTTATACACATCTGACGCTGCCGACGAAGAGGATAGTGTAGATC
>ERZ1026850.57-NODE-57-length-67672-cov-9.764083_pt1 | contig 67672 bp, 85 predicted proteins | sample MGYA00380155_ERZ1026850 | MGnify/ENA primary metagenome ERZ1026850 (study PRJEB33269, sample SAMEA4719791) | human gut metagenome | biome: human-associated habitat; feature: organic feature; material: feces | place: Cameroon | collected 2013-10 ... | reverse complement strand
AAATCTCCTCAAGAACTTTTCCGCTAATCTGTTGCACTTGCTTGACTATCCGCCCCAGCCCTCTCTGTCGCTGCGCGACATCTCTCCCAAAGGGAGAGACAAGTTTGGATTGTGCGCAGAACCAAAGCCTTTCTCCTTGAGGAAGGTGGCACGGCGCAAGCCGTGACGGAAGGAGCAGCACGCGGGCAGGTCTGCACCAAAGCAAATCTCATGCGTATCTCGCCAATTTGCAAAACTCCCTCAGTCTTGCCGCGGGGCGGCACATGATTTCCCTTAGGAGGAATGTTAAATGGAACAACGATTACTGACGGCGCTTCTGGGCACGGTCTGCATTTTGCTTGTGATTCCGGCGGTTGGCTGTTTGATTCACCTGATTCGCACGGCGATTCTTCGCGTGATTGGGCAGGCAGTAGGCGGAGAGACCGCGTGGTTTATCGCCAACCGCGCGACATTCTTGGGTGTCGTGCATCATGAATGCGCACACGCACTGGTGGCGATTCTCACCGGCGGAAAAGTAGAGCAAATGCAGCTGTTTCACCCGCAGGGCGATCAATTGGGCTGTGTGATTTGGCGTCCGCGCCGCCTGTATCCCGGCGCCTGCGCCATACAGTATACACTGGTCTCGATTGCGCCGGTTGTGTTTGGATGCTGTACGGTATATTTGCTGGGAAAATATGGGCTGCCCATGTGCACCAGTGCATGGCAGACTGTTTTACTGGGATACATCATATTTTCTGTTTTTATCCAGTCGACCATGAGCCGACAGGATGTGCGCGTGGCGGCAAAGGGCTTGCCGGTGTGCGCCGTGATAATCTTCGCCGTTCTGCTGCTCACCGGCGCGGACGTGTGCGCATGGCTGCTGCACGCCGACTGGCAGGGCGTGCTGGAGCATGTGCTGGGGACTGCTTAAATTCCACACAAAAAAAGGCTTTCCGAAAATTATCGGAAAGCCTTTTAACGTTTCAGTTATGGACGATTTTCCACGGAAACAGCCAAATAATTAGCCGTTCAGTGCAGCGTTTACGTCTACTGCAACAGCAACGGAAGCGCCAACCATCGGGTTGTTGCCCATGCCCAGGAAGCCCATCATCTCTACGTGAGCCGGTACGGAGGAAGAACCTGCGAACTGTGCATCGGAATGCATACGGCCCATGGTGTCGGTCATGCCGTAGGAAGCCGGACCTGCTGCCATGTTGTCCGGATGCAGGGTACGGCCCGTGCCGCCGCCGGATGCAACGGAGAAGTACTTCTTGCCCAGCTGGATGCATTCCTTCTTGTAGGTACCTGCAACCGGATGCTGGAAACGAGTCGGGTTGGTGGAGTTGCCGGTGATGGAAACGTCAACGCTCTCGTGATGCATGATAGCAACGCCCTCGCGCACATCGTCTGCGCCGAAGCAGCGAACCTTGGAGCGCTCGCCGTCAGAGTAAGCGATTTCCTTGACGATGTTCAGCTCGCCGGTGTAGTAATCAAACTTGGTCTGTACGTAGGTAAAGCCGTTGATACGGGAGATGATCTGTGCAGCGTCCTTGCCCAGACCGTTCAGGATAACGCGCAGCGGCTCCTTGCGTGCCTTGTTCGCGGAGCGAGCCAGACCGATAGCGCCCTCAGCAGCAGCGAAGGACTCGTGGCCAGCCAGGAATGCGAAGCACTTGGTCTCCTCGCGCAGCAGCATAGCTGCCAGATTGCCGTGACCCAGACCTACCTTGCGGTCGTCAGCAACAGAGCCCGGAATGCAGAATGCCTGCAGGCCGATGCCGATTGCCTCAGCAGCCTCCGGTGCGGACTTTACGCCCTTCTTGATTGCGATTGCAGCGCCTACGGTGTAAGCCCAGCAAGCGTTCTCAAATGCGATCGGCTGTACGGAACGAACGGTTGCAGCCGGATCAATGCCCTTCTCCTTGCAGATTTCAGCACATTCCTCTACGCTGGAAATGCCGTACTCAGCGAGGACGCCATTGATCTTGTCAATTCTTCTTTCGTAACTTTCAAACAAAGCCATGATACACTGTCCTCCTTACTCTGCACGCGGGTCGATGAACTTCACACCTTCAGCAAAGCGGCCGTAGGTGCTGGTGTTCTTAGCCATAGCCTCCGCCGGCTCAACGCCCTTGCGGATCTGCTCCATCATCTTGCCCAGATGAATGAACTCATAGCCAATGACCAGATTGTCCTTGTCCAGAGCCAGACGGGTAACATAGCCCTCTGCCATCTCCAGATAGCGGGTGCCCTTTGCCTTGGTGCCGTACATGGTGCCTACCTGGCTTCTCAGACCCTTGCCCAGATCTTCCAGACCTGCGCCGATCGGCAGACCGTTTTCGGAGAATGCGGTCTGGGTGCGGCCGTATACGATCTGAAGGAACAGCTCGCGCATTGCTACGTTGATGGCATCACATACCAGGTCGGTGTTCAGAGCTTCCAGCAGGGTCTTGCCCGGCAGGATCTCAGATGCCATAGCTGCGGAATGGGTCATACCGGAACATCCGATGGTCTCAACGAGAGCTTCCTCGATGATGCCTTCCTTGACGTTCAGGGTCAGCTTACAGGCGCCCTGCTCCGGAGCACACCAGCCGACACCGTGGGTCAGACCGCTGATGTCCTTGATTTCCATTGCCTGCGTCCACTTGCCCTCCTGCGGGATCGGAGCCGGACCATGGTATGCGCCCTTAGCGACCGGACACATGTTTTCCACTTCTGCGGAATAAAGCATAATTTTTATCCTTTCCTGAAACAGATTATTTTCTTCCCGAATTGGAAGAAAACGCTTCAATTGAACCAAAACCTTTCCTTTTCTGAGAAAAAAAGCCGATAACCCGCACGAACCAAGTCATCAGCCGATGCAGCCGTTCTGCTCGTTCCGAAGGCCGCAGAAAAATTTCGTTTCATCTGTCAATAAGTTTACCATGCACCAAAAAATTTGTCAACTATTAGGAACGTTGTCCCTGTACTTTTTCCGCGTTTCAGGCAGAAAAAACAGGGATTTGACGGAGTTTCCTGCACAAACGCGCCCAAACCTTCCACAGCATCTTACCATCAGTTTACTATTTTTTTGCAGGCGGCGGCAGGAAAAAAGCGATTCCCGTCTTTGGCAAAGACGGGAACCGCTGTGTGTTTATTGCGTTTTGCTTACAAGCTGCTGCGCGACGGATTCCGGCGCCAGCACATCCGTGATGAGCCCCGCGCGCAGCACGCTTTGCAGCGCTTGGATGCTTGTGTCCGCCGTGCAGATGCCGATGACGCGGCGGCACCGCTTGAGCATGTCCAGCGGAATGCGCAGGACGGTGTGCGACAGGGAAACCATTTTTCCCGCGGCATCCATGCCGTAGCCCGCGGCATAGCCGACGGCGTTTGCCTGTCCGCAGTAGCCGGTGCGCTGCACAATCGAGTCGTCGTGAATTTCCACCACTGCCAAATCCAGCTTTTTCCACTGGTCGACCACAGCTTGATACTGCGCGGTCTCGCGGAACATGTTCGCGTCCGCCTCGCTGGCGGTGTACACAGGGGCGTGCAGAAAGACCGGCTGCGCGCCGCACGCCTCCGCGAACATGCGGACGTGTTCATCCGAATGGTACTGGCGCGACAGCACGTTGCTGTTGCCGAGCAGCGGACAGATGGTCTGGATGGCGAGGGACGGCACCTGTGTGCCCTCCAGCCGCTTCGCCGCCAGACCGATGACCGTGCCCCAGCCGATGCCGACCACGGCGGGATTTTGTTCGTTTATGTATGTCAGCAGGCGCTGCGCCATCGCGTAATGGGTGACGTCCTCGGATTCCTCGTCCGGCACGACAATGCCGCTGCGCAGACCGTAGGTTTGGCACAGCAGCTCGGACAGCGGCTCCGGCTCGGACGTGAACGAGCGCACGCGGATTTCTACAATGCCAATGCTTCGCGCTTCGTTGAGCATGCGGCTGACCAGCGGGCGGGAGACGTGCAGCATGTCCGCGATTTCTCCCTGCGTCTTGTTTTCCTCATAATAAAGGTGGGCAACTCTGGCAAGCCGTTCTAATTTCTCTTTCCGGTATTTCATCTTTGCTCCCGTCATCATAAAGAATTGAAAAAAATTGCTTGGCTGCCGCGCGGCCGGCGCGGCAGATACTTTTTAATACTATCTTTAGTATACCATCAAAGCTTTTTCCTGACAATATCTAACTGCACAAGAACGCGGCGGAAAATTATCGTTTTTTTGCTGTGCGTTTTTGGCTTTTGTGCGCTTGACACGGGGCGGAATGTATGGTATCGTACCATGCATATAAGGGAGTAGTCAGCGCGCTGCGTAACCAAGTCAACACACTGAAGCGCAGGCTTCTGGCTTTGTTTTAAATGACGAGACTTATCTGTTTTTGACGCAGATAGGGGCTCGTCTTTTTGTATGCCCTTTTTCCGCGACAAAAACCCGTATATTTTTATTTTTTTCAGCAAAAAGGAGCGCTGCACATGAGTTTTTTGGATTTGTTCGTCATTGCCGTGGGTCTGTCCATGGACGCCTTCGCCGTGTCTGTCTGTAAGGGGCTGTCCGTGCGGCAGCTAAAATTTTCGCACGCCTGTACCGCCGGTGCGTACTTCGGCGGCTTTCAGTTTTTGATGCCGCTGCTCGGCTATGCGCTCGGCGTCCGGTTCCAGCAGTACATCACGAGCATTGACCACTGGATTGCTTTTGTGCTGCTCGCCCTCATCGGCGCGAACATGATAAAGGAATCGCGCGGGGAGGCGGAGCAGCTCAACGATTCGTTCTCGTTTTGGACGATGCTTCCGCTCGCCGTTGCGACGAGCATCGACGCGCTGGCGGTCGGCATCACGTTCGCTTTCTTGCAGGTTTCTATTTTGCCCGCCGTGACGGTTATCGGATGTACGACGTTCGTGCTGTCCGCGGTCGGCATCAAAATCGGGCACGTGTTCGGCACGCGCTACAAATCGCGCGCGGAGCTGGTCGGCGGCATCGTGCTGATTGTCCTCGGATGTAAGATTCTGCTCGAACATCTCGGGATTCTGGGATAAGGGAAACATTTACAGTCTCGTTACAGTTTGGTCATGCGCTGGTCGTTGACGCCCGCGGGCGGGGATAGTATACTAACTATACTGAAAAAAACACAGGATTGGAAGGATAGATATGTCTGAACATACATCGGAATGGGGCGCCCAGCTGATACCGGCGGCGCCCAAGCGGGCGGATCCGTCTTTGGACCCGTTCAAGCAAATGATGTCGTATTACCGCTGTGCGGCGATGGAGGTCGAGACCAAATTCCGCGTGCTCGACGTGCAAATGTCGCTCAACCGCGAAAACAACCCGATTGAGTCCATCAAGACGCGGCTGAAAAGTCCGGAGAGCATCTTTGAAAAGCTCAAGCGGCGCGATTTGCCGATGACGCTGAGCGCCATCGAGGAAAACCTCAATGACATCGCCGGTGTGCGCGTCATCTGCTCGTTTCCGGAGGACATTTACCTGCTCGCGGATGCGCTGCTGCGGCAGGATGACATCACGCTGATTGAGCGGAAGGACTACATCCAGAACCCCAAGCCGAACGGCTACCGCAGCCTGCACCTCATCGTGGAGGTGCCGATTTTCCTGCGCAACGAGACGAGAAAGATGCGCGTGGAAGTCCAGCTGCGCACGATTGCGATGGACTTTTGGGCGAGTCTGGAGCACAAGCTGCGCTACAAAAAGGGCTTGGAGGACAGCGAGGACTATCAGGAGATTTCCCGCCAGCTCAAAAACTGCGCGGAAATCAGCGCCATGCTCGACCGGCTGATGGAAAACATCCGCGGGCAAATCGAGGGCGGACGCGCGCTGTAAATGCGAAAAAAAATACTCCCTGTGCCGGTGGCATAGGGAGTATTTGCTGTTTTGGTGCGGATAACAGGACTTGAACCTGCACGGGAAACCCGCTAGAACCTAAATCTAGCTATGCAATACACTGGTGTCAGATATAATCTCAACAATACATGAACAAAACAACCATGAATCGCTGAAAATCAGCGATTTTTTTTAATTTTACACAAAAGTAAAAAGGTTGACAAAAAGACGAAAAGTTTAAATAGATTGAAATAAACTGTGTTATTTGTCGTAAAAATGTCGTAAATGCAGCTCGTCAACGGCGGCTCGTAGGGATTCCGTATCGGCATGAACGTAAATTTGCGCTGTAATCTCAATATTTTTATGTCCCAGTAATTTTTGTATTGTATAAATGTCTACACCATGCCTCCAGAGCTGAGAGCCGTAACTGTGACGTAGCTCGTGCGAGGTGACGCGCAATTGCTCCGGCAGCCGGCTTGCAAAGCGTTTATACATTTGCGACCACGTTCGCGGATTGTGCACTTTTGAGTATCGATTAGGAAAAATATATTTTGATTTTTTCTTTTGCCTGTCGATTACAGCACACGCTTTTTCTGATAACGGCAGCACTCGATAGCTATTCCACTTTGGCGGGTTTTCAACAACCTTTCCGTCTTTCTCTGCCATGCTTCTCCGAATGTGCAGTGTATGCTCGTGCTGATCGTAATCTTCCCACGTCAGCCCAAGCATTTCACCGCGGCGAATCCCCGTTAGCAACATGAGAAGTGCGTCATCGCGCTTACCGGCAGCAAAACGCTCAAATGTTTCTATCTGTTCATCAGAAAGAGCGCGCCGCGGGCGATTTATATAATCGCTCGTCACGTTGATATATTTTGCAGGATTCGAAATACATAAATCATTGCTGATAGCTGACTCAAAAATTGCAGATAGTATAAACCGCTCTTTTTTTAAAGTGGACATAGATAGGTCTCGCGATGCATTAAAAAACTTTTGCACATCAATTTGACGAATGCTGCTTAACTGCGCCGCCCCGAAGTAGGCAACCAACCGATTAACTCTTGGCAAATAGGTTGATTGGTAACTGGTTTCATCTACTGCCGGTCGTTTATAAACTTCCAACCATTTATATGCCCAAGCGGCGAAACTCATTTGTGTTTGAGCGATTTGCATACCAGTAATCTGCTGCACAGCGCACGATGTTTTGTATTCTTCACATTTTCGTTTTGCGTCCGCTTTGCTTATGCTACTATAAAAACTTTTTCGTATCATATTCCCGAGCATGTCTTTTCCAACAGCACCCTTGTATTCAAAGAGTCCATCCGCGCGACGTTTCTGTTTCTTGCGTGCCATTTCATCACCTCCGAACATTTGTACGCATATCGGGTAAAAATTTACCACCCCAACAGGGTGGTAAATTTTTCACTTTGCTGAATATCTTGCAATTTCTATTTTCACGCTGTCCCAGCATTTGCCTGGATCCCACGATTCAGCATCAAATGTATTATTGTAGTCAATTGTACACTTCTCTGCAACACGTGCATATACAGTTCGACCGCGTTGCAGGCGATTGGATATATCTCTGCTCTCAGCTGGAAGCCAGCCGATCTGCTCGTGATTTACGGTATACACCTTGACTGCATAACTATCATGCTCGTTGTTCGGATCTGCTTCCAACACTAACTGCTCATGCTTAACCAATTGTGGGATGATACACTGAGGGTCTATGCCGTCATGGATATACATCGCACCATGTAAATCTACAATTATCGTTCTTAGCATTTCGTGCCCGCTCTCGTCTGTTTCAGGAAAATTAAACGGTACGGGCTGAGCTCGCCGTGCATGTTGATTTGCGGTTGATGACACAATATTAGCACGAAGAATCGTAATAATACCAGCAAGTATCAACACAACAGCAATCAACCAATTGAACGCAAAACATAAGGCGCCCAAAGGTATTAAGGTAACCCCGATTGCACGCATGACTGTTAAAGAAGATTCTGTGTTTGCAGCGGATGTTTGCATTGGAACATTCTTATGCTTATTAGATTTTGTTGACGATGTGGTTTGATAAGATATACCTGTGCCGGGAAGGCCGACTGTAGTAGTTTTTCTACCTTTGCTGTTGACAGTGACACGTGCGCCTTTTCCGCCGGCGGACATGCTGACACTGCCTTTGTTGATATTAAGCCGGACACCTTTGCCCAACTTAATAGATTTTCTGTATCGGAATCCCATTAGTATCCTCCTTCGTGTGTCCAATTTGGTCACGTTAATACTTAGCTCTCAATTCTACAACCTTGCCGATGACTTGCACAGGCAATTCTTTAATTTCATCATTTGTATAAAAAATTGGATCGAATGCCGGATTGCTCGGAATGAGCGTAACACCGGACTCGGTCTTTTTTATTTTTTTTACGGTTGCTTCGAACCCGTTCACGAGCACAACTGCTATGTCACCGTTGTCAACATCCGACTGCTTTCTGATAATGATGACGTCACCGTCACACATCCGAGGTTCCATACTTTGACCTCGGATTCGCAACGCGAAATAGTCACCAGTAGCAGCCATTTCTGGAGATATTTCTTCCCAATCTAGAATTTCCTCAACTGCTTCAAAGGGAATTCCAGCTTGAACTCTACCTAGAACAGGAATTTTTATACCTCTGCATTCTTCGGAAGATTCATCAATACCAAGCAAATAATCTGAGGATACACTAAATAACTCACAAAGTTTTGCTAGAGATGTTTTGTTTGGAGAGGTGACCCCTCGTTCCCACTGACTTATAGCTGTTTGATTGACAAATAATAAATTAGCTAATTCTTGTTGGGAATATCCAAACTTTTTTCTCATTTCTTTAAATCTGTTCATTATGTAGTCCTCCTGCTACTTATATTTTAGTAGCGTTACTCCTGAATATCAAGAAAAAATAAATTATATTAGAAAAACTACTTGACAAATCATAAAATTACTAATAATATAATTGTGTTAGTAGAAATACTACTAACAAAGGAGGCGAGAAGATGTTAGATATTTACAGATTAAGAAAGAAAAATGGAATCACACAGCAAAAACTTGCAGAAATATTGAAGGTTGATCAGACAGCAATAAGTCAGTGGGAGCGAGGCGCAGCTAATCCAGCTGTTGACAGACTTCCGGAATTGGCAAAAGCCTTCAATTGCACGATTGATGATTTATTTGGTGCAATAAAAAGATAACATTTTATTGCACCAAATACCATGGACAGGACGTACTATTTTTTAATGAAAACTAGTACAAGAAAGATAACAGGAGGTGAAAAGATGAATATTTATCAAACGGCTCGCCGATCGGCAGGCTTGACACAAGAAAAAGCAGCGGAGCTGCTGAACATTAGCGTGGAATCTATAAGAGCGTATGAGTCTGGCAGAAGATTCCCGCCCAATACCGTCGTCAATGATATGGTTGACATTTATCAGACGCCACATCTGGCGCTGCAGCATTTGAGAATGGATCCGCTGGCAAGCCGGCTCTTGCCGGCAAATGTACAATCGCGTTCGCTGGAGCAAGCGACAATTCGCTTGTACCGGCAGGTGCGTGAATTTGCGTTAAATCATCGGACGGATGACCTTATCGACATTGCTGAAGATGGGGTCATAGACGAGAAGGAGCGCCCGCTGTTCAACGAGATCATGCGGGAGTTGAACGAAATTGTTAATACGGTTTATTCGCTTCAATATATCAGGAGGTTGTAATGAACGCGAAAATGGAACAAAAACTGCAGATGTTAGATGACATCTGCATGAAATATGAAAACTCTATACCTGTGCAGGTAGTCGCCGACTATGTTGGCTGCACGCCTGCAGCACTGCGCAATTCTATGCTGGCACAGACGTGCCCGTTCGGATATGCGTGGAGAACCGGTGCGCGGGCGGGTTTTTGTATCCCGACAATTCGGTTTTACAACTGGATTATCGGAAAATAAAAAACACCCAACAGGATTATAAATCCCATCGGGTGTAAATACGTAACGTAATATTATATTAACACAGAAAGAAATAAAAGACAAGGGGTAGAAGTCGATGAAAATGAAAACAATTAACAGAGTCGTTAACTGTGTGATCTTTTCAAGCATGGCCATTGCGATTAGCTGCGAGATTTTGGCATTTATAATCTGGATAATGATGGGGTGATAACATAATGGGCACACAATTTTACTTCGACGCTGAAATAGCAGAGAAATTCTCCGTTGAAGAAGCTATATTTGTGCACTGCATTAACTGGTGGTGCTGGAAAAATGAGTGCAATGAGAGGAATTTCTCTGACGGCCGCTATTGGACGTACAATACGGCCAAGGCGTTATCGAAATTGTTCCCGTTTTGGTCTGTTGGACAGATCAATCGCATTGTCAAAAAATGCGAAGAACACGGTTTGATTTTGACCAGAACGAGCAATGCGAAAGCGATGGACAAAACACGCAATTTTACAATTACTGATTTCGTTAAATCCATTTATCGAAATCAGCAAATCGATTTGTCGGAATCGCAAAAACCATTTGTCGATTCCAAAAAACCTTATAATGAACAGTTAGTAACAACAGTTAGTAAAACAGTTAAACAAGCAGAACCATTTGATTGCCTAAACAAGGAACTTCGAAAACAAGCGATTTTGTTTGTCGGGGAAGACAATGAGTTGATGGATGCACTTGACGGCTTTTGTCAGATGAGGGACAAACGGAAAAAGCCGATCCAGACCGAACGGCAGCTAAAGCTGCTTATAAATCGCCTTGAGAATTACTCAAAAGGCAGACGAGATGTTATGTGCATGATGCTTGACATCTCAACAGAAAATGGATGGACATCGGTTTACGAACCAAAAACGCCATTCCCACAAGAGACACAGCGAGAGACAAAAAGAACGGCAGGTGAAGAGTTTTGATAGAAAAAGAAAAGCCGGCTCTTGGCGCACAAGAAGCTGTGCTTGGTGCAATGCTGATTGAGCCGAAAGTCGTTCCGGCTATACTGCGGAAGGTTACAGCCGAAGACTTCACGGACGCGACGTGCCGGAATGTATTTAATGCGTTCGTCAAGCTGATCGCTGCATCAAAGCACATTGACGCTGTGACAGTGCTTGGCGTTTTGGGCAGCGAATACCGTCAGTACCTCGGTGAATTGATGGATATCACACCGACGGCAGCAGGGTGGGAAGCATACGCCGAGCAGATGCGTGCCGATGCGAAGATGTTTCGCGCACGCAAAATCTTAAACGACTTTGCGTTTCTAAACACGCCGGAAGAAATGCAACAGGCGATTAGCAAGGCGGCGAGTATTTTCGCCGGCAAGTCGGAAAATGTAGTGCCACTCAGCAAAGCGTTGATTGGCGCGATGGAAGAGTTGGATAAAAAACCAGAATATTTGGAATTCGGCATTTCCGCCCTGGATCATGGGCGGCTATGGGCGGAACATGGAGATTTTATCATCGTTGGCGCCAGACCAAGCGTCGGCAAAACAGCTTTCGCGCTGCAGATTGCAAAACAACTTGCAAAAAAAAACAAAGTCGGTTTCTTTACGTTAGAAACCGAGCCGCGCAAGCTGGCAACGCGCTGGATTGCACAAAGTGCGACGATCAATATGACGCATTTAAAAAACCGACAGATGTCGCCGGGTGAATACACAGCGATGGCACAGGCGAATAGTCAAGACAGCAAGTACTGCAGCCTTGATTTTGTAAAAGCTGCAGGGATGACAACAGACCAAATCATAGCTGAAACTATCGCAGGACAGTACAATGTCATCGTTATTGACTACATACAGCTTGTTCGTGGCCGCGGCGAACGAGATGAAAACCAGCGCATTGCAAATATCTCTATGACGCTGCACACATTTGCACAACAAAACGGAATCGCAGTTATTGCTTTGTCTCAGCTTTCCCGTGCCGGACAAAACGGCGGGGGCATGGCAACTCTGCGGGGATCGGGACAATTAGAGCAAGACGCGGACATTGTCTTGATGTTAGAACTAATCAATCCGGATGATGCGGACAGCGATAGAACGCTTTCGATAGAAAAAAACAAAGAAGGCAGGCGAGGACACTGCACGCTGCGTTTCGCTGGACAGTACCAGCACTTTGAGTATGTGCCACCGAGCAAACGGCACGTAGAAGAGCAACGTGCAAATCTCGAAAACCAAGAACAAATTCCGATGCCACAAGCACAGATAGCGTACTAACAAAACATAGCGACGTCTCCACGCCTGCGCACAGGCGGCAGAAATCGGGCAAATTTAAATGAAAGGAAAACAATCTTTGGTCTTTGCAAAAAACGATTCGGAGCTTACCATTACCAATCAAACCGAAACCTGATCGGTTGCAACTTGCGCGCAGGCGTGGAGGCGTCAACAAAAGGAGGCAGGAAACATGTTGGAAATTACAATGGAATATACATCAGGCGGCGCAACCATCGGATGGGGAAAGATATGGGGGAACGGGAGAATTTGCGCAGGGCGCTTGATCCGGCGGGAATGCAACCGATTAAAATTGAGATGCCAATATGATCACGGTACCGGATATGCTGTCGTGTCGGTATATACTGAAAAACAAAGAAGGCGGCTGCCAGAATTGGAAAAATATATCCAGGGAAAAAAGTTTAGAAAGAGTGTTTCGAATAACGCGATGAACTTAACGAAGCATCGTGCCTGTACGAGGACGAATTGAGAGGTGGAAAATGACAACGGCGGAAATATTTGAACAGATGAAAACAGAACTTGATGACCGTGTGGCACAGCTGCGCAGCGCGATGAACGAAATGCAAGCATCATGTTGTCGTGCTGCGCACACGTTGTGCAAGGAAGTCGAAAGGATGACAAAACCCGCACCGGCGGGCGGTGAAAAGCTGTACACAACGTCTGAGGTTATCCAGCTGGTGCAGGAGGCCGTAAGTGAAGAAATTTGCGGCTTGGATGATGGAGGGATGTTGGTTGCATACGAAGTCGAACGCGGTATTATCGGAAAGCTTGTAAAGGAGGACGGCCGTGAAACGAATGTTTGAGCTCAAAGCACGCGCGAACGACATAGGCTACAGCGTCACGCTGCGAATCAACGGCAGAGCCTTTGCCGCATCGGCGATTGTTGCGAACGGCGATACGGTCGGAAGAACATATCAGCAGATTGTAACGCAGCTGGCTGAGGTCTACGGGGACATCGACAGAAAGCCGGAGTACGCGGACATCGCAGCAGCGAGAGATGAAACATACTTTACGATCTGTTCGCTGAACAAAATCGTACGGTTGGGAGGATAATATGAAAATTGAGACAGCAATTGAACGGTTGCAGGAAATGATTGGCTACAACGAAGATTACTGGGCGTTTTTAGCCAGCACAGGCCACGGCCACGAGGATCTGCACGACACGGAACTGGAACTGGAAGCGCTGCGCATGGCGGTGCAGGCGCTGAAAAGCTCGCCGCGCTGGATTCCGTGCAGCGAACGCCTGCCGGAAATGCATGAGGAAGAGTTTGACGGTGAACTTTTTCGGGCATCGGATAAAATTCTGTTCAGCTCCGCGACAGGGGTGCACTGTGGTTGCTGCGAAGATTCTGAGGGCGGACCGATGTGGTATACCGAAGAAGGGCTTTTTTGTGAGAATATCATTGCGTGGACGCCGCTGCCGGAAGTGTACAGCAAGGAGTAAATACATGACAATCAGAGAAGTTTTAGACGTTGACTGGACCGTCGCGTGGATATATGCCGATGTTTGACAGTGCGCAGGACGATTTTTACTACTCGCCGTACTGCCCAAATTGCGGCGCGGCGATGACACAGGAGGAAGTTAAAAATGAGACTGATTGACGCAGACGCATTAGTTAAAGAGGCGGAACGCCTATACGGAGAATGGAACAAAGCCATGGCAGGTGCGGAAGGTACAAGACAAATTAACAAGGTGTACAAAATGCAGGAGCTTAGCAAGGCAGTAGCGGAAGTGGCGCGAAACATGACTACATACGTGCCTAGTCCATACGAAACACGATGGATTCCGTGTGCGGAGCGCCTGCCGGAAATGCATGAGGAAGTCGACTACACCGGCAGATATGAGGAGTCAGATTTAGTGCTGATTTGCGATGCGAGTGGACTGCACCCGCAGGTGCACGTCGGACGATGCTGGAAAATGGGTGATAAGGTCTGGTGGAAAACGAGAGAATGGAAGATTCTCGACAGAGTAACGGCGTGGATGCCGCTTCCGGAAGTGTACAGCAAGGAGTAAATATACACACAACAAAACGAACGGAGGACAAAACAATGACAAGAGTATACGAATACACTACTTGGATGAATAGCGAAGAATGGAAAGCAAAAAACGCCGCAGCAATTGCCGCAGGCAAGGCCTACAAAGGCACCAAGTTTTCGGTTGGAATCGGAAGCCGGGGTACACGGACCTTCCTGGTTTTTGCCGAAACCAAGGAAGAAGCAAAGGGTCTTGCACTTGAAGCTTTTCGGGCAAGCGGCCATCAAAATTACGATATCAGCAAGATCAACTGCAGAAACGTTACGAACTGCAAGAAATATAACTAAGCCAAGAGCTCAGCCCCTGAGGGGCTGTTGCCCGTATTATGGAAGCTACAGAGCTGCGGCTGGAGGTGAATACGTGACAATCAGAGAAGTTTTGGACGTCGACTGGACTGTCGCGTGGATACGCGTGACGATAAGGGATTTACAAGGGCGGTTTGTTGAGAAGTACATTATCGGCAAAGATGTAAAGCCGTATGTGTATTGCCGCTATCAGTGCGAAGCGGAAGGCGGGAGCGTATACGATGACGGCGGGCGCAAATGCGTTTTTATCAACCGCACTATACAGCACTTCCAGCTCGATAAATGCACAACAAGAGAAAAAGCGCGGTCGGTTGGAGTGCTGCTTACAGAGATTCCGGCGGCGTTGCTGGACCTTGAGATAAAACATATGCGTCCGGAGGGTACAGGGCGATCGGATGGTTTGCACGGATACAGTTTTACATGCAGAGTATTTGCATGGGATTCACTGTCGGACGAACGTGAGAAGGAACAAGGAGGACTGACATGAAGACAAGGGTAAAAGACTACTTAACGCAAACCGAGCTGCTCTGCCAGCTGGCAGAGGAAAGCGCAGAACTCGCGCAGGCAGCGCTCAAAGAGCGCCGGACGCTGACGAACGACAACCCAACGCCGATTTCATATGCCGACGCCCGCAACAATCTGATCGAGGAAGTCGCCGATGTTTTCGTGTGCTTGAGTGAATTGCTTGAGATCCGCGACTGGGAAGAGGTAGCGAATATCCGAGAGCAAAAGGAAAACAGGTGGCTGCGGAGGTTGAGCGAAAAGCGAAAATGAAGGAAAAATACAACTACACAAAAAAGATGGAAGAAATCTTTAAATGCTTAAACTCCATAAAAAAACTCGAACCTATGAAAACGTTTGCTGTGGCAAGGAAAGAGAACTTCATGATACGCTCCGCAGAGCGTATTTAACAGCGCTCAAGGCGGACCTGATGATCTTGAACTCACTGTTAAATGAGTGGAGTTACGATGGATGCAAAATAGAAAGGGACGAACATGAACAGATTGACACATGAACGAAGAAACGGTATTAAGAGCGGATATTGGTCGCCAGCGAAGAAAGACGAGCTGATCGCTCGGCTGGCGCAATATGAAAATACGGGGCTAGAACCGGGAATAATTGCTGATATGGTTCGCAACTACGAACAGATTTGCAAAAAAATGAAGAGAATAGAGGGGAATGGCGGAGATGAATAAAGAGATTAAAGAGCTTGTTGATTTATGCAAGCTTGTTGAACACAAAAACGTGTCCACTTTGGACACGCAGATTGTAGAACTTCCGATTGCGTGCTTAACCCCGAACTCTGAAAACTTTTATGACACAACGGACTTGATGGATTTGAAAGAGTCCATCAAAGAACATGGGTTGTTACATCCGATCGCAGTGACAGAACTGGGAATAATTATTTCCGGAGAACGTCGGTGGAGAGCGATTGGTCAGTTGTTCAGCGAAACTAGAGACGAACAATACAGCAAGATTCCAGCTGTAGTAATCACAGCGGAAAATCCGACAGAACAGGAGATGATGCTGATTGAAGCAAACTCCGTCACGCGTGTACTATCATCATATGAAATCGCACAACAAGCGAAGCGGTATGACGAGTTAATTGCTGAAGCAAAGCGAAACGGAAAAGACGTGAAAGGGAGACGCAGGGATATTGTTGCAAAGATGATGAAGATTAGCCCTGCACGTGTGGGACGGTTGATGGCAATTTTAAAAAACCTCAACGAAGAATCGAGGGAACAGTTTGCAAGAGATGAAATCAGCGAATCGGTTGCATACGAACTATCGAAACTGCCACCTGCCGAACAAAAGCGCATAACTTCCTCAAATGATTCACACCAAACAACAGTGGAGACTGTTAGAGGGTGGGCAAAAAAAATTGAGGCAGAAGAGAAGGAGAACGCAGAAACTGACGAGCCTGAAAAGTCGGAGATGCAATCTACAGAATTGGATGACGTATCAAATGAGTGGAGAGAAAAGATAGAAAGGGCGGAAGAAAATGGCGAGACATATAGCGGATTTACGCCGAAGAGAGATGCTGGCATGCATTTTGATGAAAAGGCAATGCGTGAAGCCGTTGTCGTCGAGCAAATTGAGAACGCAAGAAAAACAGCGAGCAGGCATGAAAAGAAAGTGATTGATGGGTTGATTGAAAAGTATGGTACCGATTATGGGTACATAACCTACAAAATTGCAGAAATGCTCGGTGTTAGCATGGATTCGATGTGGAGGGTTGGCGAAAAATGAAAATTGGGTCAAAAACCCGGGTTCGCATGGGCGCAACCGGGACGGTGAAAACGGGGACAATTGTGTACGTGCACCCGAAGCGGCGTTTTTGCGTGGCAGACGTAGAACTGCCGTTTGGGAAGCATGTCAGAGAAACGGTGTATCCGATTTACAGAAGGTCGAAGATCAAAAGTTGAGAGGGAAAAGGCAGCGCTGCGGCGCTGCCTTTTGACACAGATGGAGGAAAGGTATGAGGCGATGCCCGGCTATGTGCCCGATGTACGATTACGAGCGGAAAATGTGCATGCAATGTGGCAGATACATAAGGTTTTTAAATGAATGTCCGTCAACAAAATATAATAGAGCGCTGAAACGTAGGGTTGACAAAAAAATAGGAGTGGATTATGATAAAAGAAAAATGGTGCTGGGTTAGGTGTAAAAAATGCGGCCAACCAATGGTTAGGTTTAACCAAAGCGCATCGGTGAAAAATATGATGGTTTATTGTAAAAGCTGCAAATCAACGTATGTGGTTAATGTAGAGAACCTGAAAATTACATATGTTTTATAAATTGAGCGCATTGGACGCCATTGCTTGAGACAGATTTAAAAATCTGCGTCAAGTGATGGCGTTTTTGTTTTGAGGTAGGAAAATGGGAACATTGTATGATTTGGCACAGGAATACAAGGAAAACATGAAGCCGGTGGAAGAACGAATTGAAGAATTGGAACATTTACTGAGAAAACCATTATCGGCTGAGAAAAAGAGATGCATCCGACATCGACTCAATGTATTGCACAAAATGCAACTAGACAATGCAAGAACTGTACGTGAAATGGAGAATTACTATGAAACGTAAGAAAATAATTCGCGCAGGTCGATTTGTTCATGCGATAGTATACAGCGCGCCGAACAATTTAAGGGATGGAGCAAGAGTTCGGGCGGCAAAGAAAAAGGCGTCCAGCGCGGCAAGACAGAGAATCAATGATAAAGTGTCTTGTAGAAAGTGTGAATATTTATTAGAAACAAACTTTGACGAGCATGATTATGTTGTCACAGCAACATATGAAAGACTTCCGGCTAGCAGATCTGCTGCCGATCGGCGCGTTCGTCGCTTTTTCGAGAGACTTCGGAAAGCAGGAAGAAAAGTAAAGTACCTCTATGTGACAGAGGGTAAGCATGGATCCGATGATACAAGGATGGATAAGAGGCTTCATCATCATATTGTAATTTGTGGCACGGGCGATGTTAAAATAGATGCGGAAGCGTTTAGACAGGCGTGGACATGGGGAAAGATCCATGTGGAGATGGTGGAACCACTCAATATGACAGCATTAGCACAGTACCTTACGAAAGAGCCGCGTGAAGAAGGTAGAAAGGTTGGAGCACGTGCATGGCATCAGTCGACAAATTTAAAACGTTGGACGGAAGAAGTTGGTGTGTGTGACGATAACGAGACGATTACTCCACCGCCGGGAGCTGTCGTGCTAAGCAATGAGGAAGAACGCATTATAGATATATTCGGAAGTTATAAGTACGTAAAATATTATGAAAAAACGTATCAGTGCAGTACGAGTTATGTGCGGAATCGGAGAAAAAGAGAATAACCGTATTTGACTTGAAACCACTGTATATTGTGTAGACCACGACAAAACATTGGTTGACAATTTGAGAAAAAAATACTAAAATTAAAAACAGATTTTGAATATTTCATTGAGCGCACTGGACGCCATTACTTGATGCAGAAGAAATTTCTGCGTTGGTGATGGCGTCTTTTTCTTTTGGAGGTGATTGGATGCCAAGCAAGCCGCTGCACCCGTGCAGACATCCTGGCTGCACGAAACTGGTGGCTGGAAAATACTGCGAAAAACATCGGCGCGACGCAAACGCAAAGAGCTGCGCAGCTACAGCTAGGCATGCGATGTACCTGAAGCCAGAGTGGAAAAGACTACGAGCAACCCAGCTACTTCGAGAACCGTGGTGTCGAGAATGCGCAAAGCGCGGGAGACGTGTCCGTGCGACAGACGTCGATCACGTCATCCCACACGATGGTGATGAACAACTTTTCGCTGACAAAAACAACCTGCAAAGCCTTTGTCATGCTTGTCACAGCAGAAAAACCATGGCAGAAAACAGAAAAAATAAGAAAATTTAAAGCGCAAACGCTCATGCACGTGCGCATACGTGTATGCACGCGCATCAGGCGCGCAGAAACAAAACGCGAAGCGTTTTGACCCCTCCCCCACCCTTTGAAAATTTCGAAGGGTGGCCGCTTGACCGCATGCCCCCATTCGCACGAAAAAAAATCCCACATCAAAATTTTGGAGGTGAAAATATGCCGACGAGACCGAAACCGGTTAGCGTTCTACGGAACGAAAAACGGAGCCACCGCACAAAGGCGGAGCTGGAACACCGCGAAAAAGCTGAGAACGCATTGCTGACTGGGGAAAGCATGGTGGAGAAGCCGGAAGTCAAAGCGGACGATGCAGCGCACGCCGTGTTTTTGCGCGCGAGATATTTGCTGCGGAAAATCGGCAAGTCGGATGCGCTATACGAAAACATCATCAACCGGTACGCGCAGCTGGCGGCAGAATGTCGAGATTTTGAACGCAAGCGCGAAACGTTTCACAAGCGTTCGCTTGCGCTGGACCAGAAGTTTGAAAATCAGGGTGCGGAGACACCGGAAAAAGAACGAATTCGCCCAACGGAGTATTTTAGACTTTCCGCGCAACTGCAAGCGCAAGTACTCGGTTTAGACAAGCAAGTGCAAGCGAAGAGAAAGATGTTGCTTGACATCGAGAAAGAGTGCGTGATGACTATTTCTGCAGCACTACGTGCGATTCCAAAGCAAGAGCAGGAAGAAGACGACAACGATCCGATGGCAGAATTTTTAGCATCGAGGCCGCACGTTGTTTAGTGCAGAACACGCGGACTTTGTCGAGGGGTTCGTATCATGTCTCAGACATCCAGATGGCGAATGGGCGGGAAAACCGTTCCGGTTGATTGACTGGCAGCGCAAAGCTGTCAGGATGTTTTATGGAACGGTGCGAGACGATGGTACCGGAAGGCGTAAGTATCAATACTTGTATCTTGAAATTCCAAAGAAAAACGGAAAGTCAGAACTCGCCGCAGCATTGGGGTTATATCACCTGATTGCCGATGGCGAAGTACAAGGCGAAGTGTATATCTGTGCGGCAGATCGCGAAAATGCCGGAATCATTTTTACAGCGGCACTTGGAATGCTTCGGCAATCCAAAACACTGACAAAGCAATGCCGGATTCGCGAATCGGTAAAAGAGATTATACATCTGCCAACCGGAACGAAAATGAAAGTTATGTCTGCCGAAGCATATAGCAAACATGGCTACAAACCATCATGTGTCATCTTTGACGAGCTACATGCGCAACCTAATCGAGAATTGTGGGACATCATGACTTTTGGCGCAGGTGCGGCACGTAGGCAGCCAGTATGGATTGTACTGACAACTGCTGGCGATGACCCGGATCACACATCAATCGGTTGGGAAGTGCATCAGCAGGCACGAAAAATCATTGATTATCGTGCTGGAAAAACAGAAGGAAATTTTGATAATCCCGTTTGGTTGCCGTTTATCTTTGGATTGCCAGATGACTCAGAGGTTGTAAAAGGAATTGACATTTACGATGAGAAAGTTTGGTATGAATGCAATCCATCGTTAGGACAGACAATTGATATCGAGACGGTTCGCACGGAAGCATTGGACGCAAAAAACAATCCGGCGCGTGAACGATTGTTTCGCTGGCTGCGACTAAACCAGTGGATTGCGGTAAAGGCTGTTGGGTGGTTGCCGCTGACGCTGTTTGATGCAACTGAGAGAAACGAGTTGCCAGAATTAACGGGATATAAATGCTTTGGCGGTCTTGATTTGTCAACAACAACGGACTTGACAGCGTTTGTATTGTTGTTTCCGCCGCAAAAGGCACTAACACAATGGGTAGTAAAATTTCAAGGCGCATGGCTGCCGGACGAAGATATAGCCGGCAGAGAAAAGCAAGACCATGTTCCGTACACCGATTGGAATGAAAATGGATACATAGATTTGTGCCCAGGAGATACGATCGACTATATGCAGATACGTCAAGCGATTAACGATGCAGCTGATGCGTATGAGCTGCAGATGCTTGGTGTTGATCCGTATATGTCGCGGTCGTTGACGCAATACCTAGATTCTGACGGCATAAATATTGTGGAAATACCGCAAAATTTGAGGTATATGTCCCCTGCAATGAAGGAACTAGAAAAGTGTTTGCGTGACGGCGCGATGGTACATTTACCGGATCCAGCAGCGAGATGGTGCTTTGGAAACGTTCGCATTTATGTGGACGGAAACGAAAATATCAAGCCGATGAAAAATAGGTCGATTGGAAGAATTGACATCATGGTTGCATGGATTATTGCGGTAGCCACTGCGTCGCTTAATTCTGGGGGCGACTTGAACACGGCGATAGAGGAAGGAGAGTGGACAATGTGAAACGTTTTATCAGACAATTACTTGATGTTGTACCTGATGCTGCAATAACAGCAGGTGGCGCATGTATTGTAAACGGTGTTTATCAGCTCCTTCCAGCGGCGGGATGGATTGCGGCCGGAATTTTACTAATCGTGCTTACGTTGCTATGTATCGGAGGAAAGAAAAAATGATTTTCGATTCTGCGATTCGCAATATATTTGCGTCTGCAACGCAAGATAGGCAGACGCTGACATTATCTAGTGTGGACGGTTGGACAACCGGAGGAAAATTGTTTGAGACGAGCAGAGAGAAAGCGTTGAAGCTTTCCGCCGTTAATGCCTGCGTTGAAGTTTTGTCAAATAGCATGGCAAAGCTCCCTGCGTTTGCCATAAATTCGAAAACAAAAGAACGAGTGAACCATGAAATTCTTCGGCTGCTGTGTGATAGACCGAATGACGCGATGACCCCCAGCGTTATGAAAAAGATGGTCGAGGTTGACCGATTAACGCGCGGCAATGGATATATATGGATTGTCAGAAACCCTCGAACAATGCGCCCAACGGAGTTAATTCCGGTGCCGGCCGATCTCGTCGAGCCGTATCTTGATGGGGCTGGACGATTATGGTATGTACTATGCCATCCGCGAACTGGAGAACCAATGAAATTGCCAGGTGAAGACATGGAACATTTCAAAGCATACAGCACGGATGGCATTCGAGGCGTATCAGTTCTACATAGAGCGGCAGAAGTGATTTCATCAGGAATTTCGTCACAGAAATATGAAACGGGTCTGTATCAAAACGGTACTAAGCTTTCTGGAGTTCTGTATGCAGAAGGCGACATAAAATCAGAAAACAAAGATGCGATACGCAGAGAGTGGTCAAAAATCCATTCGGGACCAGATAACGCGTTCAAGGTAGCGGTGCTGGATCACGGATTGAAATTTCAGTCTGTTTCCATGTCGAATTCAGATGCGCAGTTTGTAGAAAGCAAAACACTAAATATAGAAGACATTGCCCGCTTCTTCGGCGTACCATTGTATAAAATTGGAGCAGGAAAACAGTCGTACAACTCTAATGAGCAAAACAGCATTGAGTATGTGACGGGAACGCTGCATCCGATTATCCAGCAATATGAAGAGGAAGATACATATAAGCTGTTGTTGCCATCCGAACGGTCAAAATGCATTGAATTAAGAAGAAACATGATGGCGGAACTACGAGGAGACAACGCAAGCCGGGCATCATGGTATCGTTCAATGCGAGAAACTGGCGTGTTCAGCGTAGACGAAATCAGAGAACTAGAAGATATGGGACCGGTTTCTGGCGGAGATGTTCGATACGCGTCACTTAATTACGTACCCCTTGATAAATTCACCCAACTGAGCGTCAACAGAAATGGAGGTGAGAAGTAGTGAGAGTAACGTTAAACGGAAACATTGTAGATGATACTTCTGCGGACATCTATCGCTGGTTTGGATTTAACAATGTTTTTAGTCCATCTGATATTCGCAGCGCGATACAAAATACGCCGGATGAGGAAGAGTTAACGCTAGAATTGAATTCTGGTGGCGGGGATCTAATGGCGGGATATGAGATGTATACGCTGCTGAAAAATGCAAAATGCTCAACAACGGTGGAAATTCAATCGTTGGCTGCTTCAGCTGCCACAGTTGCAATGTGCGGAGCCGAAAGAGTGACCGCATCGCCGGTCGCACAGATTATGATTCATTTGCCATCAACGATGGCCGAAGGGAATCAGAACGACATGAACCATGCGGCAATGGTACTGGAAAGCAATACCGAATCCATCCTTAATGCCTACGAACTGAAATGTGCAGACAAATGCGATCGGAAAGAACTTCGGATAATGATGGATATTGAAACATGGATGCCCGCGTCTGATGCGCAAGAAATTGGACTTGTAGACGAGATTTTAAACTCGGAAGCTACAATTACGGGAGAAAGTATCACACACATTGTAAACAGCATAAACGGACTCCCTGCAATTGAGTTGTTGCGGGATGAATATGTGAAAGCACATAGTGCAAAAAAAAACAGAAAGAAAAAAGCAGAGATGGAAATAGCGCTTGAACTTGCGCGATTTGGAGGTTTTTCATGAGCATTAGACAGCAGTTGTACGATTTGAAAGCTCAGCGTGCGGGGCGCTTGACGGCAGCCCGCTCGGCGCTGGAAAATGATGATATGCAGGCGTATAGCGAAGAACTGCAGGCGGCACAGGAAATGAATTCTAAGATTGAATCGATCGAAAATTTGCTTGCCGAAGAGGAGCGGTTTGGCAAGGAAACACCAAATAAGCCATTGGATTCAAATAAAAACAACCTCAACGAGATCCTCGCATCGAGAGAATACACACGAGCATTTGCTGCGGCTGTTCGTGCAGGCGTGACGCCGCGAACAGCGAGAAACGGTGAGGAGTACGGCGTGCTGCTGGATGCCTTGAAGGAAAGCGGCGGCACACCGGAGGGCTCGGACGGTGGATTCCTTGTTCCGACTGATATGGACACTATGATTAGAGAGTACAGACGACAGCTTGTTGCGCTTTCCAATCTTTTTGCTTCGGAGACTGTAACCGCACCAAGTGGATTCAGAGTCGTTGACAAAGCGCCAACGAAGGGATTCACAAAAGTTGAAGAAATGGCGACTATCGCAAAGGACGATCAGCCGAGCTTTGCAAAAATTACATATGCTGTATCCAAATACGCAATGATTTTGCCAGTATCCAACGAGCTGATGGATGACAACACCGCGGGACTGATGCAGTATTTGGCGCGATGGTTCGCAAAGAAGGGCGTAATTACAGAAAACCGCGAGCTCCTGGAAAAAACAAACGATATTGAAGCGACAGCAGCTGCGAAGGGAAAAGAGCTGGAAACGATCAAGAAAGCATTGAATGTAACACTTGACCCAGATATCGCGTTGAATGCGAGATTCATTGTAAATCAGAGCGCATGGAATGCGCTGGACAACTTGGTAGACGGAAACGCAAGACCTCTTCTTCAGCCAGATCCGACTTCTGCAACAAGCAAAACGCTGTTGTCACACCCGATTGTATGTATGCCGAATTTACAGATGCCAAACAACTCTGACGACACAGCTACTATTCTGGTTGGCGATTTCACGCAGTACGCGACATTGTTCCGCAAAAAGCCGCTTGAAATTGCGAGCACAAACATCGGAGGAAACGCGTGGAACACAGACTCTACAGAAGTTCGAGGAATTATGCGAATGAGCGTTGAAAAGTTTGACTCTTCGGCTGCAACGGCAATTAAAATCACAGTATGATTTCCACTGATGATTTGAAGTTATACCTCCGCGTCGACAGTGACGCGGAGGACGAACTGATAGAGTTATTGCAAGAAATGGCAATTGAATATCTTGCACAGGCGGGAGTAGCAGCAACTGATGGTGCAAGATATGATATGGCGATCAAAGGACTTGTACTGCATTATTATGATCACCGGGATGACGGAGCTGCTTTTGGTTATGGTTTGCAGGCGTTGATTAACCAACTTAAATGGGAGAGTAACTGATTGGACGCGAATGATTTGAATTGTCGTGTGTCGGTATATGGTCCGCACGCGCAGAAAAATTCGATAGGTGAGGAGAGTTCCACATTTTCGAAAATCAAAGATGTGTGGGCATCGGCTAAAGAAAAGACCGGCACCGAAAAAAATGAGAGGGGCAATACCGTATCTGCGGAAGGCACATATAGGTTTGCGCTCAGGTCTAATGCAGTTCCCGACTTGTCCAAAGATATGTATTTTATGTACGCTGGCGAGCGGTATGATATTCTCCATATTTCACCAACATTTCGCGATTCCGGGTTTGTAGAGTGCACGTGCAAAAGGATTGTTGAATGAGTGATATTGGATTTGACGTTTCAGAGTTAGACGATTTTGCAAGAAGCATGATTTCGAAAGCAAGGAATGAAAATCCTAAACAGGTGAAAAAATTTATGCGAAAAGAGGGTAGTAAGCTGAGGTCTCAAGTTGCCAAAAAGGCTCGCCTTCGCGTAAAAAAGACAAAAAAAGAGCACAAAAACAAGAAGTTTGAATATTTTGCATCAATTAAACGGGGCAAACCGTATAAATACGATGGAGATGACGCTATCCGAACCTATTCGTATGCCCCGCATGCACATCTGATTGAAGGAGGACACCGACTTATATCACACGGAATGGAAGTGGGCTTTGTAGAAGGAAAACATGTATTTCGGGACGCACAACGTGAATTTGCGCCGAAATTTGCACGAGATGTGGATGATCTTACAGAAGACTTGGCACGAGACGTGGAAAAGAAAAAATGAAGCTGAGAGATTTAAAGCAGGCTGTAAACGCAATCGTGCGTCAAGCCGCACCGGATATACCAATTGTAGATGCCGATTTGATGGAGCCGATTCACAGACCGTCCTTTAAGACATTTGTTGATTCAGGTTCTTGCGGAAAATACAATCCCGATAGTATAAGCCGAACTACCTATATTGATATCTACTTCTTTGCTGCAGATTCGCAGCGTCCAAGATTAGAAAATATGGACATTCAGGATGCTCTGACTTATGCTTTCGCGGATGGCATTCCAGTTGAAAACACCGTGATTCCTGTGCTTGAGGACGTTGACTTCTCAACAGAAGATGGCGTGTTACACGCCGAACTGATAATAGAAGTAATGGAAACGGTTTCGCTGGACGATGATGAAGATAGCGAAACGATGGAACATTTAGAGATGGAGGGATTACATGGCGGCTTCAATGCCTAAAATTTCGATTGAATTTCGAAGAGCGGCAGAATCCGTGTCTGCGAGATCAACGCAGGGAACGGTTATTTTACTTATGACTGACACGACTGCGAAAGATACAGAACCGACGGTGTTTTTAACCGCCGAATCGGCGCAGGCCGCTGCAAAAAAATATACGCCTGCAAATCTGCAGTATATTTTAGATGCGTTTAGTGCGGGCGCCGCAAAAGTCGCAACGGTCAGGATTGGGGATTCGATTACGGACGCGCTGTCGATTATTGCATCCAGCGCTCTGACAGGATACGTGACAGTTGCTGCCGGAAACACCTCTGACTTTACTGCACTTGTGACGTGGATCAGAAACCAAGAAACCGCAGGAAGATCTCAGTACACAGGCATCGTGTTTAATGCAACAGCACCGAACTGCCAACACGTCATTAACTTCACGACCACGACTGTAACTTTCGCGGATGGCCGCGGACAGGTCTCAGGAGCACAGTTTCTGCCGACCTTAGCAGGCATCATCGCCGGGTGCGGAGTGACAAGAAGCTGTACATACTTTAACTGCACGATGCTGTCGGCAGCAACCGAAACGGCAGAAAAGGACGATGCTCTTGCGGCAGGAAAACTGTTTTTATTTGCTGACGGTGCGGATATTCGAATTGCCTGCGGCATCAATAGCCTGACGGATACGAGTGTAGACGATGATTTGAAATATATTGATACAGTTGCAGTCATGGATATGATACAGCATGATATCACACGCATCTGGAAAAACAGTTTTGCTGGCAGATACAGGAATACGAAAGACAATCAAATGCTGCTGGTTGCGGCTATTAAAACGTACTTTAGCGGTTTGGCTGCAGAAAGCATCCTCGATCCAGATAGTGAAAACACTGTGGCGATTGACGTTGAAACGCAGCGCAAGGCGTGGATTTCGGCGGGGAAAGCAGAAGCTGCAGACTGGACGGATGCAACCGTGATGGTAAAAACATTTCGACGAGATGTTTATCTTACCGGTACGATTCGAATTGTCGGAACGATGGATAATATTAAGTTCCCAATTACACTGACATAAGGAGAGGAAATGGCAAAAAGATACAGGCCGAATGATGTTTTGACCGGCACCGACGGTCACATCTGGTGGAATGGACGAAACCTCGCAACTGTTACAAAATTTGAGTCAAAACTGACTGCAAATTTTGAAGACATAGAGGTTTGCGGAGATCCCTCAACACAGAAGAAATATACGGGATACAGCGGAAGTGGCACGCTGTCATATTACAAAGTGGACACGCAGCTGGTGGATGAGATGATTACGGCGTATCACGAAGGTGTAATGCCGGAAATTGAAATCATTACCTCGGCAACAAACCAAAGAACAAAGGAATCCGGTCGATATAAGTTTTCCGACGTCACGGTATCGGAGTTGACAATCCTTTCCTTCGAATCGAAGAAGATGATTGAAGAAGAAGTTCCGTTTGAGTTCGGAAGTGTGGAAATCTTGGAAAGCATTGGGGTGGAAGCGTGAGTAAAGTTATGAAATTTGATGATTTGCTCCAGCACGCTGCCGAAAAGGAACAGAGCAAAGGTGAAGAAAAGGAAATTCGGCTGCTGGATGAAGAAAAAACTATCACGTGTGTTCGTTTGTCGGATAATAAAATCATGGGTGTGATGGACGAATTTAGAAGCGCGGAAGCAACAACAGAGTCCGCAATAGAAAAAATCGACCATTTCATCTACGAATGCTGCCCAGAGCTGCAAAACACAGAATTGCATAAAGCTTTAGACGTCGCAGAACCGTGGGATGTCGTCAAACGCATTTTTTCGGTGCCGGAACGGTCCGCGATCGCAGATCAGCTGTTCGAGTGGATGCAGCTTGACGCAATGACGGAACGCCAAAAAAACGAATAAAGCGCGACCCGGATCTGGATTTGTGTGCGTTTTACGCAACACAGGGATGGAAAATAGAAGATTTAGATAAGATTGCTTCAGCGTCTACAAATCTTCGAATCTTCCTGGAGGTCGCGCGTGAAAATTACTGGAATACTATGTACGACGTTATGTCGGCAGCGATAGCCAGAGCGCTTGGAGGTGGAGGAGATAGCTAAAGCAATATCTGTTATTTTAAACCTTAAAGATAATTACTCAAAGGGCTTAATCGGCGTCGCAAATCGAACGAAAGGCGTTACAAAGGAAATGAAATCTTCCACGAAGCAAGTTGTTTCGTGGAAAAATAGTTTTGTACAGTCCGTGAATTCGGTGACCAGCAAAATGCTTAAGTTTGGAATAGCAACAACGACAGCGCTGACGGGACTTGCTGCAAAAACAGGACTTTCGCAGGCGATGGACTTGGAAGGCTATAAGATGCAGCTGGAAACTGCTACCAAGGACACAAAAAAAGCTGCGTCCATCATGTCGTATGCAATTCAAATGGCAAACAAAACGCCGTTTGAAGGCGGCGAACTGGTAGAAGGTGCGTCTAAATTCGAAGCCATGGGTATGTCTGCAAAAAAATGGCTGACTGTCACCGGCGACATGGCTGCAGCAACGAATAAAGACTTTGACCAAGCGGTTGAAGCACTGATTGACGCCCAGACAGGCGAGCTGGAGCGTTTGAAAGAGTTTGGTATAACAAAGGCTCAGATTCAGGAACAAGGCGAGAAGATGTTCTCCGATGTCCAAATCGTAAACAATAAGGGGCAGATTGTCAATCAGGAGAAGTTTAACGCGGCTATGATGCAGCTGCTGAAAGATAAATTTCAGGGCGGCATGGTCAAACAAGCAACAACCATGAAAGGCTTATGGTCTACAGTAACCGGCGTTGCAAAACTTTCCTTAGCAAAGATTGTGGGAATGAACGAAGATGGTTCTGTTCGCTCTGGCTCTGCGTTTGACTTGATGCGCAACAAACTGCAGCTGTTTGCAGACAAGCTGATGCAGATGCAGCAGGATGGAAGCATAGACCGCATTGCCACTCAGGTAACAGCACTTGTACAAAAAGCGACTGAATTGGCGAGTGCGATCGGCGGGCGCGTTATTCAGGTGCTGGACTGGATGTCACAGCACACAACGGCTGCAAAGATTGCATTAACCGGATTGGTAATCGTCATGAGTGCGTTCAAAGTAATAACCTTCATCGGGAATATTGTTTACGCAATCAATACAATCAAGACTTTTGCCGGCATGCTGAATATTGCGGGCGGTGCAATTGCGGGTCTTGCATCTCCGATTGGAATCGCGATTGCCGTTATTGTAGGCTTGGTTGCGGCGGGAGTCCTGTTGTACAAAAACTGGGACACTATTTGTGCGTATGCAAGCAAGCTGAAAGATTGGATAAATGGAACTTTCAGTAACATATCGGACCATATAGTAGCAGCATTCGACAAAATTCCTGAGCCGATAAAAAAGGTTTTGGATTGGCTCGGAGAAAAGTTTCAATGGTTGTCGGATAAAATGTCGTGGCTTACCGGAACATTTGGAACGGTTGGAAAAATTCTTGGTACAGTAGGAACTGGAATGAAAGCTGCCGGCATTGGACACAACGCAAGCGGCACGCCTTATTGGCGCGGAGGATTGACATCCATCAATGAGCGCGGCGGTGAAATTGTTGATTTACCGTCTGGTACGCGCATCATCCCACACGACGTATCCGTCAAACAACAGGGAAATAAGCAAAACACCGTCAACGTGTATGTGACGGTGCAAGGAAACGTCATCGGAAACCGCGAATATATGGAGCAAACGGGCGAGTATATCGCAAAAAAGATTATCAACGCAATGGATATTTCGTGAGGAGGGCAAACGTGCAGATTGTATTGTCGGCAAACAACCTGGCTGAAGTTTTTGTAATGCCACATTGCCCTCCAGGAATAAACATCGAAAACGGACAAACTGTCTCTGACTACGATGGATTATCAAATCATCTGACGATGCCAGGAAACCTTGAGCCGATAAAGGTTTCCTGGGAAGCTCTGTATCCATGTAGACGATACAGGTGGATAACGTATGGCGCCGATACGGATCCTCAAGCGTTTGTGGAATTTATACAGAGATGGAGAGCAAAGAAATGGCCGATTCGGTGTACGATCACTGACAAAGGGAAGACAATATTGAACATAGCGGTGCTTGTAGAGTCTTTCTCCTACTCATACGATCGGGTGATGGACATGAATTATTCAATCGGATTGACAGAGTATAAATTCATTTGAGGTGAGCGGTGGATAAATATACAGTGCTACTCAAACAGGGGAAAAAACAGAAGGATATTACTGCATATGTATCTGGTTTAACTCGTCGCGATGACTCTGGGGCATATAGTTCTGAGGTATCGTTTAAAGTTGCGGTAAACAACCACGATCGATTTCTTCCGAAATTGCAAATAGAGGTAAAGGATGGAGTAATAATCCGAAATAACGGAAAAAAAACATTTGACGGATTTGTAATTTCAGTGAGTGCTGCGGGACAGGTGGAATGTAGAGACGATGGTTTTTACTTAAAAAACGAAGTTACGATACAATTCACGAATTGCCGTGCAGACACGGCAATGGCACAAGTTTGCAAGCGGGCGGGTGTTACTTATGGCTGGAGAGGGAGCTGGAACTCAACAATATCTGGAGAGTATATCAGGGAGCAGGCATCATCAATTATTGATGATATTCTCGAGCAAGTCAACTTTCAAACGGATCGGTATTATGCGCACCGAATTATAGACGGTGCATTGTGCGTGACGCCGTATGATACAGAGGTGACAAACGCAAAGTTCACGCGTCCGGCAAGCGCCTCGACTAACATTACATGGTCGGTCGGAGAAGTTGAAGTCACAACATCGATGGAAGATATGGCGACTAACATTATCGTGCAGACGGATGATAATGATAAAACTGTAACACTGACGAGATGTTGGGACGATGAATACGTTAACAAGTACGGTATGTTAACAAAGTACATCACAGTAGACGCAGACAAGAAAAATACAGCGGCAACTACATTGGCCGCTGCACTGGAAGAGTATGACAATCTTAAACAGACTGCAAGAATTCCTAGAATATGGGGAAACGACGACATTATTCCAGGGAAACTTCTCATGTTTAATTCGCCGGATTGGGGAATATCAGGAAGATGGTGGGTGAGTTCGGTTACACACACATATGAGCCATACCATTTAATGTCTCTGGAACTAATAAAAACTCATATGCCGCGAATCGTGACTTACGTTACAGTCCCTCCAAAACCTGATACAACAGTACCAACATCAACGACAACGCGCAAAGCGCTTGGACGATTTAAGTTAACCTTTTATGCCGGCGACACGACAACGGCATCTGGCAAAAAGCCGCGCATTAATCACACAATAGCCGTAGACCCAAACGTGATAAAGTTGGGAAGTCAAGTTTATATTGACGGGTGGGGCACTTATACGGCGGAAGACACTGGAAGGCTAATAAAAGGAAATCGTATTGATATCTTTGTTTCTTCCAAATCAATAGCACGAAAATATGGCGTGAAATATGCGGATGTATACAAAATCACCACCTCTGAAACGCCAATCACGCCAACAGGTGGAGGAACAGCAGCACAGAAATTTGTCAATGTAGCGCTGAAAGAAGAGGGATATAAGGAACTTGGCGGAAACGATAACAGAACAAAATATGGAGCTTGGTACGGGTATAACGGAGTAGCGTGGTGCGCGATTTTTGTTTCGTGGTGCGCGGCACATGCTGGGATATCTACGGGCGTTATTCCAAAGATGGCATCTGTGTCAAGCTACATGTCTTGGTACAAGGCGCGAAAAAAGTTTAGATATAAGGGTAGCTATCGTCCCAAATGTGGTGATTTAATGATACAAAAATCTGCAGGGGCATCCCACGTTGGCATTGTTATCAAGTCAGATAGCAACCGATTTTATACGATAGAGGGAAACAGCTCAAATCGTGTAGCACGGAGGTCCTATCCGCATAACGATGCGAAGTTAACAGGTTTTTGCACACCTTGGGGATAAATCCGTTTTATACAATGACAAACAGAGGAGGTCTTATGAGTTGGGATATAGAGCTTGCGAAAAAATTTAGAAAGCAGATACGTCGCAATATGTCTGGGTCATTTTCTGGGACAGTATCGCAAGTAAATCCGCTAATAGTATCAGCATATGACGGCGAACTGATTCTGCAGGGAGAGCGGGTTCGTGTGTCCGATGCAATCGGCGCACTTAATGCTGGAGATACGGTGTGCATTGTCGGCACTGGACCATATACAATCGTAGCGAGGGTTTGAATGGGAAAATCGCTAAAATATAGTTTGAAAGACCGAAGCGTTTCGTTTGCATTAAGCGGTGGGACACCTATTGAATGTGACAAAATAGATGCTATCAAGCAATGGATTGAATTGGCGTTACACGTTTTACCAAATACAGTACCGATTTATCAGCGCATAGACGGAGCAGAAAATTTTGGAGTGAACGTCTATCAGTTACTATCGAGAAGAGCATTGCCGGAAGATTTCGTAAAATCGGAAATTCAGCGAGAAATTAGCGAGACTTGCGCTTTAAATCCTGATATCGAATCGGTATCAAATTTTGCATTTAATCGTACGAAAAGAACATTAGAAGTTTCATTTTTCGTCAACACAACCATTGCCGAAAGCGAGGAAATGACGATTGAGTTTAACAGCAACTGAGCATCTTGAAAAAATGTTAGAGCAGGTCGACGATAAATGGCAGAAAACAATCGGCTATCCTATGTACGACATTTTAGCTGCTTTTTCCGTCAGTCTTGCTGACGAGGAAGAGTGCTTGGAAGAGGTACAGAATTTGCTGGATCCGGGAAATTTGAGCGGAGACGATCTAGCAAAATTTGTATATCAACGGCGCGGGATTATTGCGAAAGAGGCAACTCACGCTACGGCAACGCTCACATTGACTGGCACTGGAAATATATCTCGAGGAGATCTGTTTGAAACTGCAGGAGGTTTGCAATTTGAAGCAGACGCCGACGTGAGCATTATATCGAACGGGGAAATCACAGCTACATGCAATACCGCTGGAAGTATTGGAAATGTTGACGCTGGAGAAATCACGCAAATGCCGGTCACTATTGTTGGCATTGTATCTTGCACAAACCCAGAACCTTCGACCGGTGGATACGATCGGGAGTCAGATGCAGATCTGCTGGACAGATACTATCAATCATTAAGAGAGCCGGCCGTGTCGGGCAACATAGCGCATTATAAACAGTGGGCAATGGAAGTGCCTGGAGTAGGCGCGGCAAAAGTATACCCGTTGTCAAAAGGAGCCAATACGGTAGAGGTGATGGTGCTGGATGCCGCTGGACTGCCGGCGGATAGTACGCTAATAGAAGAGGTGCAGAACTATATAGACCCTGGATCGTCTGGCAATGGCTCCGGAGTTGCACCGATCGGCGCGCATTGCTATATTACAGCGCCGACCAAAAAGACGATTGACGTATCCGTAACGGTTTCGGCACTCCCGGATTTCGACAAGGATACAATTCAAGCGTCGGTTGAAGAACAGCTATCGGTATACCTTTCCGAAATTTGCTTGAAGCAGGATTATGTGAGTTATGGAAAAGTGTATGCGTATATAGGAGTCGCTGATGGAATAAAGGATTTTTCCGATTTAAAACTTAACGGAACGACCGGAAACGTGTCTGTGCCGGATAAGTCAGTAGCGGTATTGGGAAAGGTGACGATTACATATGCTGCATAATATCGAACCGCTGAAGAATATGCCAGCAGTTTTTTTACAAGACGCATGGATAAACGCGCTGTTTGGCGCAGCAAGTCCTCAATTGAAATCTCTTCATGAAGAGACGATGCAGCTTGCCGCAGATATGTTTTCAGACACAATGTCTGAAAAACAATTACAAATAGAAGAATTTAGCTGCGGTCTGGATTCGAACACAGTAACGGATTTGAGCACGAGAAGGTCGTTGCTGGAGGCGCGTTGGAAAACAGGGGGGAAATGTGGTGTAACACTTTTACAAGCAATTTGTGATAGTTGGAAAGATGGATCCGTTAATGTGGAGTTTGTGAACGGAAGCATAGTGTTAAAGTTCTCTGGTGCTGCAGGCGTGCCGGAAAACATTGACGCTCTAAAAAGCGCGATAGAAGCGACAAAGCCGGCACACCTGCCAGTCGAGTACGGATATGTATACAAAATGGTATCCGATGTAAATGCGATGACCATCGCTCAAATGGACGCATGCAAAATGGATGAATTCGCGGGAGGAAATTGATGCCCAAAACGACCAAAAATTTAAAAATGTACGAATACGATTCGGCGATCGACGACCCGAAAAGCACGGCTTTTAACGTGCAAAAAATGATTACAGACAACCTCGACAAGATAGATGAGTTTGCAGGAGAAACATACTCACATATTTCGTCTAAGGACAACCCACATGGGGTGACATGCGAGCAAATCGGTGCTGCGCCCAAGGAACATGCGTCTTCTGAAGGAACATACGGAAGAGCGGCAAATGATATTTACGGCCATGTAAAGTTATCCGACAACTCTGCTGCGTCAAATGTTACTGCAGAGTTCGGCGTTGCAGCTACACCACATGCCGTAGCTGTAGTGTACGAAAAGATTAAATCTCACGAAGATGATTTTGATAACCCGCATGGGATAACATGTGAGCAAATCGGAGGATTGCCGGCAAGCAGCTTGAAGCCTACGGTGCTAGATACGTTTTATCCGGTCGGAACTGTATATCAGACTACAAGTAGTACATTTAATCCTCAAACAGCGTGGGGCGGCACATGGGAGCGTATCAAGGACAAATTTTTGCTTGCGGCGGGCGATACTTATGCTGGCGGTAGCACTGGAGGTGAAGCTACACACAAACTGACTGTACAAGAGATGCCGAGTCATACACATGCTATGTACGTCAATAACGATGGCTCTGCCTCTATCTGGTCTCCGACATTTGGTGACTACCTGATCAAGCCGGATGGTGTCACGACCAGTAAGAAAAACTATCAGGCCAAGCTGGCGCAGAACGGCGCAGGTCTCGATCAGGAACACAACAACATGCCACCGTATCTTGCCATATATATCTGGAAACGTACGGCATAAACATAGACGAATATCAAGAAAGAAGGAGATTACTTACAATTTTAATCTAATAAAAGGAGATTGCCTTGAGGCCATGAAAACAATCTCAGATCAGAGTGTGGATTTGATTTTGTGTGACCTTCCGTATGGAACCACAGCTTGCAAATGGGACTCGATCATTCCGTTTGACCCATTGTGGGAGCAATATAAGAGAGTAATAAAGATGGATGGTGCAATTGTGTTGTTTTCAGCACAGCCTTTTACGACAAAGTTGATATCCAGCAATTTTTCGTGGTATCGATATTGCTGGTACTGGAAGAAATCAAATGTTACTGGCGCGCTTTTCTGCAAATCGCAGCCGATGCGTTGTATAGAAGATATTTGCGTTTTCTACAGAAAACAGCCCACGTATAACCCGCAAGGCTTGAGAATACTTCCGAAGCCTGTAATACACGCAGCTAATAAAAATACGGCCGTATACGGAGCAAAAAAATCACCATCTGTACAAAAATATACAGGATATCCGCATCATTTGTTAGAGTTTTCGAAAGATAAGATGCAGGTGCATCCGACGCAAAAGCCTGTTGCTTTACTAGAGTATTTGATCAAAACATATACAAATCCCGGAGAAACTGTACTGGATAATTGCATGGGCAGCGGTTCTACAGGTGTTGCATGCGCCAACACACATCGGAAGTTCATCGGAATCGAGAAAGATGAGAAATATTTTGCTGTCGCTACTCAGCGGATAATGAACTCAGAAGTGGCGGCATAAAGGAGAAAGGACTATATGAAGAAGAAAATTATTTGCGCAGTACTCACGGGTGTAATCGCAGCAACGTGTGCTGTACCGGCGTTTGCATGCACGCCGACAATCAAAATCGACATGTCGTGGAAGAAAGATCTGAACCGCGCGATTTCGAACATCAAACCTTCTGACATCACGATTCCGGATTTTACGATTCCGGATAGCTATTTCAAGAATATCAAGATTAAATAAAAAAGCGGGAGAAACAAACACATGATTTACGCAATTACATTCGGATTCATTGTCTTGGATTTTGCGACAGGACTTATTAAGGCGTGTAAGTCAAGCAGCTTTAAGTCATCTGTGATGCGCGAGGGCTTGTTTCATAAGATGGGCGAGGTGCTTTGCGTCGCCCTCGGTATCTTGGTGCAGTGCGCGGAGGGATACCTGAATTTGGGCATCAACCTGCCGGTTGCATCAGCTGTGTGCACATATATTGTGCTGATGGAGATTGGCAGCGCATTGGAAAACATCTGCGCGATCAACCCAGAACTGTCTGCGAAAAAGCTGCTGAACATCATCGGCATCGGAAAGGATGACGACAAGTGAGTTATAATGTGCATTTTCAGACGATGCCCGCTTACAAATCTGTAAAATACGGGCAGGGCACTGTATATAGTAGCGGCTGCGGCTGCGCGGCTCTCTGCAACGCGCTGGACGCGCTGGGCATCGCGCGCGTGTCCGTCAAAGCGATGTGTGCGTATGCGGTCAGTGTCGATGCGCGCGTTGAGGGCGGCACAGACGAGGGTGTGCTGCTGCGAAACGCCGCGAAGAAGTACGGTTTTTTGTACAAAACTACGAGTAAAAACGCGGAACTGCTCGCGCATTTGAAATCCGGCGGCGTGGCAATCCTGCACGGCGGCAACTCGTACAAGCTGTTTTCGGACACCGGACATTTTGTCTGTGCCGTGGCGGCAAGCGGAAATACGGTCACTGTGCTTGACAGTTTTTGGTACGACGGCAAATACAAGCGTAACGCAATCCGCAGAAACTATGTGTCCGTGGTGAACGACGGCGTCGTTAGGACAAGCATCGTCCAGTGCGGCAAGGCGACGGCAGACCGTGCACCGAGTTACTACCTTATTAGTAAAACGGCGCAGAAGAACGACAGCAAGAAAGAGGTGGAAGATATGACCGAAGCAGAAGTACGAAAGATTATCGCAGATGAAGCGGCAAAGCAGGCAAAGCTGGCTGTATCTGATTGGGCGAGGTCTGTGTGGACAGACGCCGTGGCAGCAAAGCTGCTGGATGACGACCGCCCGCAGGCAGCCGTAACCAGACAGGAGCTTGCCGCTGAGCTTGTGAAACTCGGCTTTGCTGGCAGAGCAGACGCGCCGTCCGACTGGGCGAAGGCAGCATGGACAGCGACCGAGCAGGCAGGCGTCATGACCGGCGACCCGCATGGATATGTGACCCGCGAAATGCTGGCACAGGTGCTGAAGAACGTGGGTCTCGTTGACGCATGCTGAGCATCAAGAACGGCAAGATCTCGCTGACACGAGGTGACAGTGCGAGCATCTGCGTTAACTTAGTTGACGCGTCGGGTAATCAGTATGAAATGAGAACGGGTGACACATTGACATTGACAGTGAAGGAGCGAGCGGAAGATGATTCCGCTCAGCTTCTGCAAGTAGTCAGCAACACAAACACGATTAAACTTGCGCCGTCAGATACAAAAAATATACAACCTGCGAGTTACAGTTGTGATATACAACTCGAAACCTCAGAAGGCGACATCTTTACAGTTGTTGGCGCGACAACAAAAAGCACAAGATTGGACAATTTTATAATTTTACCGGAGGTGACGGTGTGAGCAATAATATTACATCTGCGATTTGCGGGACGATTGCGCCTGTTGCTATAAACGGGAAAGTTGCTGCCGTAATGGAGACAGCCGGAACGATTGGAAACGGAAAAATACAGTATACAAGTGATGTTGAGACATATACTGGGGAATACAATGTGGTCCCGAAAGCTGCCGAAGAACAGCGGCTGCCATGTGCGGGAAAGAAAATGAAAAAGGACGTTACGGTGCAGAAGGTACCGTATTACGAAACATCTAACGATACAGGTATCACGGTATACATAGCATCAGAGGTGTGAAATGGCAGAAACAAAAAACAAAGTTGTGTACGATGGCGAGGTTTTGATTGATCTGACCGCCGACACAATTACAGCGGACAAGCTGGCAAAGGGCATCACGGCGCACGATAAGTCAGGCGCAACCATCACCGGCACGAGCACAAAAGACAGCGACACGAGCGACGCAACAGCGGCGGTTGCCGAAATCTTGGACGGCAAGACCGCGTATGTGCGCGGCAGCAAGGTCGAGGGCACGATGCCAAACCGTGGTAAGGTTACGGGTACAATCACCACTGTTGCGGGTAAGTACACTATTCCGAACGGATACCATGATGGTTCTGGCACGGTACAGATCGACAGCGCCGAGCGGGCGAAAATCATTGCGGCGAACATCCGAGAGGGCATCAATATTCTGGGCGTAGAAGGCTCGATGTCGTCAAATGAAGGCATGAAGCCGCAGGCGAAATCTGTAACGCCGACCGCAGCTGCACAGACAGTACTGCCGGACGAAGGTTATAACTGCTTGTCTGCCGTGACCGTTGAGAAAATCCCGTATGTGGAAGCCGAAAACGCCGCTGGCGGTATCACTGTAACGATCGGGTGATAGCGCATGGAAAAAACTGTGAATCAGGTCATTGTGAACGGCGAATCAATTCTTGACCTGACCTCTGACACGGTGATACCAGCGAAACTGGCAGAAGGCGCTACTGCGCATAATAGAAGCGGGGCATCAATCACAGGCACGTTAATAGATACCGGCAACGAAGACTATGTGTGGGCTAAGTACACGTATGGCGACGTATACGAAGAAACAAAAACACAGTTAGGTAGTACGAAACCAAGCGATGCGCGGGGATTCTACTATGGAGCGCTTGAAATCACACCTGACGGATATTATAAGCTATCCGGTAATTATGGTCTGTCTGTGAACTATTCGCTAGTTGGTGACGATAAATCCGGAGAAACAAAGCGGGTGTATGTGGAAAGCACAAATTTTCTGACCGGTGACAAAACGTATCTACTTTACACGCTTGCTGCTGCGTCTAGCGGTAAAGGAAAGCTGAAACGGCTTGGGTACGTCTCGTCAAACACCAGCATTACTTATCCCGACGACGGCGAAAAAGACGGGTACTGGTACACAAAAATCACAAACGCCAGCACCGAACCAACGTTGCAAGCCAAAACCGTCACTCCGGCAGCAACGGAACAGGTTATTACGCCAGACAGCGGCTATGATGGTCTGTCGCAGGTCACTGTATCCGGTGACAGCAATCTGATTGCTAATAATATCAAGTCTGGCGTAAGCATTTTTGGCATCACCGGCACGCTGCCGACGGCTGCTTCGGACAACAACTGCGAGGCGTATGTGATCGACGCAACAAATCCTGTTGTGTCGTTTAAGACGTCCGGTACGATTAAAGTATTCGGATACGGCTATTCAACCAGTTCGTCCGGCTGGGGAGGTAGTTCGACGACCGTTCATGCATTTTGCGGTGACGGGTATTATAAAAGTGCAGTATACGGCAGCCCTTCAAAAACCAGCTGCACTTTTGCTGTATCAGATGGCAAGCTGACCGGACTGCCAACACTGGCGGGTGGAAATCTGATAGCGATAATAGGAGAGTAAGATGGACATCAATAAGTATATGCCTCGAGGAGGACGTGTTGTTTGTGAAGACAATACGGAAGTAAACATTGGCGATTTGCTGAAACAAATTGCAACTGTGCAAACTGGTACGGTTGATGTAAGCTCGTGGACAAAAATCCGAAACTTGAGAAAATCCGGGCTTGCTGAAAAAGTACTCACTGTCGGAGACATTATCGACGATACATGGACGGACGTGGCAGCACCGAAAGAATACCCGTATCAGTGGCATGTTGCCGACTTCCAGCCTATAGAACTGCAGAATGGTGACACAGAGGCTAGTATGCTGGTACAAGCACATTGGGCGCATCCGTTTGGCGTGCAGTTCAGCCATCAACGCGCATTTCTTGCTTGCCCGGATGGTTTACCGGTTGGATCGTACTACTTTACAATTGAAAGCGCATGGGGAAATAACGTTAAGGCCGGTGACATCGTTTGCTTCAAAACCACCAAGGTTGTACCGGCAGGCGGAAGAGTATCTGGGTGCTATGGTGCGCCGGATCAGGCAAAAGCGAACTGGCGTATTTATACACATAGCGCTGATGGCAAAACACAAATTGAGACTATTACACCTACGTTTGCAAAAACGGACAGCGCAACAAATTTGGGAACACAACACTTAAATAAGCGTGAAGGCAATTTGAATAGCACACAGGAAATGGCATACGGCTGGAATCGCTGGAAAACAAGTGCTCTGCGGCAATACCTTAACAGCGAAGCTGCAAAAGGCGCATGGTGGACAGCGCAGGACGAGTGGGATGTTGCTCCGGATCAGCTGAAGGATAAGGCGGGATTTTTGTCTGGATGCAGTGCAGATTTTTTGTCAGCCCTGCAGGTCGTAAAGGTAATAACTTTTGCAAACACGGTAAACGACGGCGGTGGAGAGGACGTAACATACGATCGAGTATTTATTCCGTCGATGGAGCAGATGTATTGCACACCACAGGTTAAAGGAGAAGGCACATATCTGGAATATTGGAAACAGCGCAGTGGAGCAACCGCACCGCTGGCGCAGTGGGGCACATATCCAAATATTATCACATATGCCGTAGAAAACCATACGAGCCCCCAGAATATGCGTTTGCGGTCGGCGAGCCGTGGCTCCGCGAACTACGCATGGTGCGTCCTCTCGTCGGGCTATGTCTACAGCTCCAACGCGTCCAGCGCGAACCGCTTCGCTCCGCTTGTGGTAATCTGAGCTAATCTAAGAAAATCCCCCGCACCGACTGGATGCGGGGGAAGGAAGGAGGAGACATGTCAGTCAACGCAGGTCAGCGACATGTACCGAGCACGCCGCAAAATATGCAATGTTATGCAGTGGATGCAACACTGTCATTGTTGTGTCATACACTCAACAATTGCAAAAACAAAGTGTTTTGTGAAGAAGGGAAGACGAGAATAGCAGAACGGATCGTCGACACAGCAACAGAGATTTATATGAAAGCGTATGCGGCAAATAAAATCAGAGTAACTAATCAGACGATGTGGGATGCGAGATCAATCAGACAAACCGATGCGATCATACACTGCAATGAGTTAATTGCACTGATAAATGCTGCAAAGCGTATATATCATCTCCGGCGCGGTAAAACAGAGTTTTGGGTACAAAAGATTATCGAAACCCGTGAACTTTTAAAACGCTGGCACGTAGCGGATGCAAAGAGATATAAATAAACATGGGATGTAAGTTATAACCAGAATATGCGTTTGCGGTCGGCGAACCGTGGCAACGCGAACAACACATGGTACGTCAACTCGTCGGGCAATGTCAACAACAACAACGCGTCCAACGCGAACCGCTTCGCTCCGATTGTGCATTAACGGATCAAAAAAACAGACGCGTAACGCCTGCGCATCCGAAAACAGACACAAGGAACTGAAATCCCTGCTGAATGGCTAAACAATACCTACGCGATGCTATCAACCCCGCTGGATTGATGGCTATCACGCGGAAGGAAACAACAATGAATCTAGAAGAAATTATAGGATATGATGCGTTGTGGGAATCGGCAATGAAATGCCAACGCAACGTACGATGGAAACCATCGACAAAACAATTTATTATCAACGCGCCTGAAGAAATCGAACGAATGCATGGCAAAATTGCAAACGGTCTGTGGAAAAACGGAAGGCCAAAACCAATACAAATTACATACCCAAAACGACGCGATGGACTATCTATACCGTTTCGGGATCGTGTGTATCAGCGTAGTATTAACGACAATTTGTTGTATCCGGAAATGACACGGCATTTTATTTATGCAAATTGTGCGTGTCAGAGAGGACAAGGTACGAAGCTTGCACGAAAGCTGCTGAAAAAATATCTATGGAATCACTATTGTCATTACGGGACAGACGGATACATTTTACAGATTGATATTAAAGGATATTATCCAAATATGCAGCACGATGTGGTAAAGTCTTGTTTTGGACGGTATATACATGGTCGGGTATTCGATATGATTTGTGATGTGCTGGACAGTCAGTACGGCGGAGATGTCGGGTACAATCCTGGCAGTCAAATGGTGCAGATTGCAGGCATATCCGTCCTGAACGACATCGACCATTATATTAAGGAACGGCTACACATCCGGCACTATCTGCGATATATGGATGATTTTGCATTGATTCATCACGATCGTAAATATTTAGAAGATTGCCTAGAGCAAATCAAAATCAGGTTGGCACAGATCGGGTTTACGGTAAATAATAAAAAGACCAAAATTATACCGCTGCGAAACGGTTGGCGTTTCTTGGGATTTGATTATCGACTGACAGATACCGGCAAAGTGTTAATGTTCGTTCCTGGGGAAAAGGTAAAACATGAGCGAAAGAAACTACGTCGCATGGTTGCAAAATGCAAACGCGACGAAATAGAACGGTCAAAAATAGATCAGTGTTATGCGAGCTGGAAAGCTCATGTAGCACAGGGCAACTCGTATAAGTTAATACAGCGCATGGATGAATACTACAGACAATTATGGAGTGACGATAATGAAGGTTACAAAAAACGGCCTGACGCCGATGCAACAAGCACAGCTTGAGTTATATGGTTCTCTGCTTGCACAGCAGCAAGCAGACATTGATTACTTATCGATGATGACAGAAATTGAGATTCCAACAGAAACGGAGGAAGAAAACTATGCAGACGAAGTACAGTAAAGTAAAAGACTATTATGATGCTGGAAGATGGAAAGCATCGCAGGTGAAGAATGCGGTTATCAAAGGCTGGATCACTGCGGAAGAGTATTACCTGATTACGGGAATGGAATACTAAAGCAGATGAACTGTTAATGAAACAACACCCCGGAGCGCACCATGTAGCGCTCCGGGGTGTTGTTGTTAGATAATAATTGCGCTGCCCAACGGGACAAATTTCACACTTTCGACATCATATAACCTGATCAACATTGGTACTATCCAGACTGGACACTCTCCAGCGAGCCATTGGTTCAGTGTTTTCGCAGGAATTTGCCAATCTTTCTCGATCTGCGATATGGTTACGCTTGAATACTCAATAAAGTCGTTAAATGTTGAAACATATGTTTTTACATTTTCCATATTATACCTCCAAATCATAATGCATCCCAAACTCTACAAGCCTTGAAAGAGTCACAGATAAACGCCTATGATTCAATTCTGTTCCTACAAATCTTCTGCAACGGTTCTAAAAACCTCAGCTTCGATTTCCTCCAGCTGTTCGTAGTTGTATCCAAATTGATTGACTAAGCGTTCAGTCTCTTCGCGGAAAGCTCCATTGCCGATGTAACAACCTCTGTAGTATCTATATCCCACGTGTTCCTCCTTGATTGTACACGCCTTACATGGTATAATCAAGGTGTACGGGGAGTAAGGCTTCCCCGTAGACCTTTTTGGTTGGTGAGTAGCGAAGTTTGCTAGGCTCGGCTACTCACCTTTTTCATTCTCCGATGATACGCTTGATTGCGCATCGGAGTTCTTCGATGCTGTCGCACTTCTCGATTAGTTCGAGAACTGCGCGAAGCAAAGCTTCAGTTACGTTCACTTCGTTCATTTCCTCACTTCCTTTCTTAAGAGGCTTCCCTCTGCCTTACAAGTATATTTTACACTATTTAGTGTAAAATGTCAATATTATATTTATAAAAATCGTTTCAAATGTAAATGAATATTGACAATTGAAACGATTGCGTGTATTATCAAGATGAGGTGATGTTATGGAGTTATCTGTCGCAGAAAAAATTGACATTATAAGAAGACGCCAGAAGATGTCTATGGGAGATCTGGCGGAAGCATCGGGACAGTCTCGACAAAACTTGTCAAATAAAATGAAAAGAAATAACTTCACGGTGAGTGACATCGTGAAGTTAAGCGAAGCATTGGGGTGTCAAGTTGACGTTGTATTTACGCTGCCAGACAATACCAGTATATAAATAAAGCACCCTTGAGGGTTATCTCAAGGGTGCTTTTGTCGTAAAAATGTCGTAATGACAGCAAAATGATATTAAAAGCGCTTAAAAACGACATGTTTGGTGCGGATAGTGGGACTTGAACCCACACGAAGTTGAAAATTCGCTAGAACCTAAATCTAGTGCGTCTGCCAATTCCGCCATATCCGCATAGCGTACCTATCGTAGCATACGCCGCTCCGTGTTGTCAAGCAAAACCTGCCCGCGGGTATGGCGGAAAGAGGAAATTTGTCGGGGCAGGTGTGTTCAAATACCGGAAAATATGCTACAATAACAGTACTTGTGAGCACACGAACGATGGGCGGAATCAGGCGCCCGCGAGATAAAGGAAACAGAATGATGAAACGACTCAAAAACGCGATTGCGCTGCTGCTGTGCACGGTGCTTCTCAGCGGCTGCCAAGTCATCTCTACCGGAGATGACCTGCTGCAGACGCCCAAGCCGTCGCAGGAGTACACGCTGCTGCAAAACAAACTGGAACAAATCATGGGCACCACGATGACCTATGCCGCGCCGCAGAGCGGTTCGTACCGCAACGCCGTGACCTTTGCCGACATTGACGGCGAGGACGGCAAGGAGGCCATCGCCTTCCTGCGCGACGAGTCCGGCGGCAAAATCTACGTCTATGCGTTTACCAAGGACGGCGACGCGTATCAGGAGCTGGGCAGCGTAGAAGGCCCCGGCACGGCAATCGGCGCGATGGACTTTCTCCGCGTCAAGGACGGAGACCAGCGCCTGTTCACGCTGACGTGGACGCTGGCGAGCGGCGTCGGCAAGGGTCTGACCGTGTACAGCATTCAGGACGGCAAGCTCAAGGAGCTGCTCGACACGACGTGCACCGACTACACGATTGCGGATCTGGATCAGGACGGCACGGAGGAGCTGTTCACGCTGTCGTATGAGGGCGCGGGACGCAAGATTGCACAGGTGTATTCGTATGCCGACAAGCAGATGAGCCTGCTGTCGCAGGCGTATGCGTCGCAGGACGCCCAGACCGTCGCCAATTTGCAGGCGGGACAGCTGAGTCCGGACGGCACGCAGGCGGTCTTTGTCGACAACAAAATCGAAAACGACAACGGCATGCAGACGGATATTTACGTGCTCGACCAAAAGAACACCACGCTGCGCAACCTGTCGCAGAACTCCGGCACATCGACGTACCGCGCCACCACGCTGTATTTCTGCGAGGACATCAACGGGGACGCCGCGATTGAGGTGCCGCAGCCGTCACCGGATGCACAGGACGCGGTGCATGTGACCGACAACGTGCTCGGCACGGCGAGCAGCTCGGACATCAACAGCCTGATGGACTGGTATCAGTTTGACAGCAGCGGACAGGCGCAGCTGGCGCTGACCACCTATAAAAGCCCGACAGAGGGATGGATGTTCAAGCTCCCGACGGCGTGGCGCAGAAACGTAACCATCAGCACAAACAGCGGAACCGGCGTCAACCAGACCGTATTCACGCCGAAGGGGAAAACCACGCCGCTGCTGACCATTTATGTCTTTACCGGCGACGGGCGGGAGAACAAGGCGAAGGAGCAGGGTCTGCTTGACCTCGGCGCGACGTCGGATATCAGCTACGCTGCCAAGCTGGGCAGCGCGGACAGCGAGCTGGCGCTGTCCAAAAAACAGTTGGAAGATGCATTCGGTGTGATTATGAACGAATGGTCATAACCTACACGGATTGGTGAGGAAAAAAGGAGAATCAAACGACTATGATGACGCGAAAAGTTTTGGTGCTGGAGGATGAAGAAAACATCCGCGCCTTTGTGGTAATCAATCTCAAGCGCGCAGGCTACGAGGTCGTGCAGGCGGGCAGCGGCGAGGAAGCGCTGGAAAAATATCAGGAAAACACCGATGTCGCGGTGTGTATTTTGGATGTCATGCTGCCGGGCATTGACGGCTACGAGGTGTGCCGCACGCTGCGCAGCGAGGGCTACGAGGGCGGCATCATCATGCTGACCGCCCGCACGCAGGAATCCGACAAGGTCACCGGTCTGATGACCGGCGCGGACGACTATGTGACCAAGCCGTTTTCGGTCTTGGAGCTGACCGCCCGCGTCGATGCGCTGGTGCGCCGTCTGGGTCTGCACTCGTTTACCGCGGAGACCATCCAGAGCGGCGAATTTTGTCTGGACATGCGCGCCAGAGAGCTGAAAAAGAACGGCAAGCGCGTGGATTTGACGCAGGTGGAGTTTTCGCTCATGAAAACCTTCTTGGAAAACCGCGGCAGAGCGATGGACAGAGAAGAACTGCTCGGCGCGGTCTGGGGCAAGCACTATTCCGGCGAGCTCAAGATTGTCGACGTCAACATTCGCCGTCTGCGCATCAAGGTAGAGGACGATCCGGCATCTCCGCGCCACATCACGACCGTGCGCGGCTTTGGCTACATGTGGAAGGATTAAGGCTCTATGGATAAAAAAGTAACTGCGGATACCAGAGAGCTGCCTGATATTTCGCAGGAATTTAAGGCAAAAAAAGACGGGGACGGCGGCCCGCGCGAGATACGCGTGCAGCACGCGCACGGCGGCCTGAAGGGGCGCTGGACGATGAACTCCATGACCATCATCATGGCGGCGCTCGCGATTGTGACCATCTTCGTGACGACGCTTTCCGCCAGCTATTACTACAATAATATCCGGCAGAATCTGTACACGCGCGTCACGCAGTCCGCGAGCTTTATCAACCGGTTTCTCAACTCCAGCTACGACCAGTTTTTGTCCGCGAGCGAGTCGTTCGTGGCGAATATGGAGGACAAGGACAAGCTGGAAATTCAGATTGTCTCCAGCGCGGGAAACATTCTGTCGTCGTCGTCCTCGTTTACAACCATCGGCTCGGCGCCGGGCACCAAGGACACCGCGCAGTGTCTGGAGCAAAACGCGACCATCGTGTGGATGGGCAAGGACAGCGTGTCCGGCGAGCGCGTCATCTCGGCGTCCGCGCCGCTGTATGACACCAACAACAATCTGATTGGCTGCGTGCGCTGCATTTCCTCGATGGCGGTGGTGCAGCGGCAGATTATCATCATTGTGCTGGCGTGTCTGCTGCTCGGCGCGTTTTTTGCGCTGGCTGTCGAGCTGTCCAACCGGTACTTTATCAAGTCGATTGTCGAGCCGGTCATGAAAATCAACATCATCGCCAAGGAAATCGCGGCGGGCCGCTACGGCATGCGCCTGCACAAGGTGTATGACGATGAAATCGGTGATTTGTGCGACACCATCAATCATATGTCCGAGGAAATCGGCAAGGCGGAGCGCATGAAAAACGACTTTATCTCGTCGGTTTCGCATGAGCTGCGCACGCCGCTCACCGCCATCGGCGGCTGGAGCGACACGCTGATCGCGGGCGGCGCGACGGATCCGGAGGAGGTCATCATGGGTCTCGGCATCATCCAGAAGGAGAGCCGCCGCCTGACCCAGATGGTCGAGGAGCTGCTCGACTTTACGCGTCTGGAATCCGGCCGCATGAAGCTGAACATGGAGCTGTTTGACGTCGGCGCGGAGCTGTACGAAGCGGTGTACATGTACGAAAACATGCTGGAAAAAGAAAACATTCAGCTGGAATACGACATTCCGGATCAGATGTGTCCGGTCAACGGCGACCGCCACCGCATGAAGCAGGTGTTCCTCAACATCATCGACAACGCGGCGAAGTACGGCAAGAGCGGCGGACGCATCCGCATCACGCTGTCGCGTGACAGCTACACCGTGATGATTGAGGTGCGCGACTGGGGCGTCGGCATCAAGGAGGACGAGCTGCCGTTCGTCAAGGAGAAGTTCTACAAGGGCAGCTCCAAGCAGCGCGGCAGCGGCATCGGCCTCGCCGTCACGGACGAGATTGTCCGTATGCACGGCGGCACGCTGAACATTGCCAGCATTTACGGCGAGGGCACGACGGTGACGATTACGCTGCCGCTCGCCAACACCGAAACGCGCCCTGCGCAGCCGGAACCCGAGGCGCAGGAGCAGGAAAAGAAGGAGTCTTAGTTGAGCAAAGCATCACAACGGGTTGTGCACAAGACAACCATCGGCGGCCAGTCGATTTTAGAGGGCATCATGATGAAGGGGCCGCGCAAGACGTGCACGGTCGTGCGCAAGCCGGACGGCGGACTTGCCATAGAGGAAAAGCCCTATACGCCGCTCAAGGAAACGCATAAAATTGCCGGTGTGCCGGTCATCCGCGGCTTTGTCCTCATGGTGCAGTCGCTGATTGAGGGCTTTCAGGCAATTGACTATTCGTCCAAAATTCTGCTGGAGGACGAGGAGGACGAGCAGCCGTCCAAGCTGGAGCTGTGGTTCAAAGACCACTTCGGGGACGGGCTGGTGGAATCCGTGCTGTATTTCCTGTCCATTCTCGTCGGCGTGGGTATTGCGGTCGGGCTGTTTATCCTGCTTCCGGCGCTCGTGACCGGCTTTCTGCCGGACAGCACGGCACACTGGGGCAGAAATCTGCTGGAGGGCGTGCTGCGCATCGTCATTTTCATCGCGTATATGGCGCTCATGAGCCTGATTCCCGACATGAAGCGGACATTCCGCTATCACGGCGCGGAGCACAAGACGATTTACTGCTATGAAAAGCAGCTGGAACTGACCGTGGAAAACGTCCGCGTCCAGCCGCGCGAGCACCCGCGCTGCGGCACGAGCTTTTTGTTCGTGATTATGATTATCAGCATTTTGGTGTTCTCCGTCGTCACGGCGGAGAGCAGAATCATGCAGCTGGTGCTGCGTCTGGTGCTGCTGCCGGTTGTCATCGGTCTGAGCTATGAGGTCAACCGGTTTGCGGGCAGACATGACGGCGTGCTGTCGAGCATTTTGCGCTGGCCGGGCATGATGCTGCAGCACATCACGGTTTTGGAGCCGGATGACAGCATGATTGAGGTGGCAATCGAAGCCCTCAAGCGCGTCATTCCGGACGACAAGCAGGAGGACAAATGGTAAGCGTTTGGGACGAATATCTCTCTCTGCGGCAGGCGCTGACCGACATCGGCGTGGAGGAAGCCGAGCTGGAGGCGCGCGAGCTGGTCGCGTTCGCCCTGCACGGGCAGGCGAAGCACGCGCGCGCTTGGCGGGAGCTGCCGCTGGACGCGGAGACGAGAGAACAGCTGCACGCGCTGTTCGCGCGCAGAAAGCAGGACGAGCCGCTCGCGTATATTCTGGGCGAGTGGGATTTTTACGGCAATCGGTTTGTCGTGACACCGGATGTGCTCATTCCGCGCGGCGACACCGAATGGCTGTGCGATGCGGCGGTACAGGCGGCGCAGCGGCAAAAGCAGCCCAAAATCTTGGATTTGTGCTGCGGCAGCGGCTGTATTGGTCTGTCTGCTGCGCTTGCCGTGCCGCAGGCACAGGTGACGCTGGTGGACTGCTCGGAGCAGGCACTCGCCGTCGCGCGGCGCAACGCCGATCTGCACGGCTTATCTCAGCCGCGCGTGACAATCACCGCGGGAGATGCCTTGCGTCCGGACAGCATTCATGATATATTTACTATCATCGTTTCCAATCCGCCGTACATCACGGCGCAGGAAATGACCGCGCTCGACCGCAGCGTGGATGCGTATGAACCGCATCTGGCGCTGTACGGCGGCGCGGACGGACTGGATTTCTATCGCGCGATGGCGCAGCGTCCGGCGTTTTCGCTGGCGTCCGGCGGTCTGCTGTTTGCGGAGTGCGGCTGGAAGCAGGGCGAACAGGCGGCGCAGCTGTTCCGGCAGGCGGGATGGAAAAACGTCCATCTGCGCGAGGATCTCGCGGGCATCCCGCGGATTATCTGCGCGGAGAAATTTTAACGACAGCAGGAGGCAAATCATGGCGAAGAAAAAAGCATTGCCTACCGTTACGGTAGCAACCGATAAAAAGAAGGCGCTGGATCAGGCGCTGGCACAGATTGAAAAGCAGCACGGCAAAAACGCCGTCATGTTCCTCGGTCAGGAAGTCGAGCAGGAGGACAAGGACGTTATCTCGACCGGCTCCATCGGCTTGGACATGGCACTGGGCATCGGCGGCCTGCCGCGCGGCAGAATCATCGAGATTTACGGACCGGAATCATCGGGTAAAACCACCCTCGCCCTGCATGCGATTGCATCGGCACAGGCGGACGGCGGCATTGCGGCGTTTATCGACGCCGAACACGCGCTGGACCCGTCGTATGCGGCGGCGCTCGGCGTCGACGTGGACAGCCTGCTGGTATCGCAGCCGGACAGCGGCGATCAGGGCTTGGAAATCGCCGAACAGCTGGTGCGCTCGGGCGCGCTGGACATCATCGTCATTGACTCGGTAGCGGCACTGGTTCCGCGCGCGGAAATTGAGGGCGAGATGGGCGATTCGTTTGTCGGTCTGCACGCCCGTCTGATGAGTCAGGCGCTGCGCAAGCTGGCGGGTGTCATTGCCAAGTCCAAGTGCGTGGCAATCTTCATCAACCAGCTGCGCGAAAAGGTCGGCGTCATGTACGGCAATCCGGAGGTAACCACCGGCGGCCGCGCGCTCAAGTTCTATTCGTCCGTGCGCATTGACGTGCGCCGCGTCGAGTACCTCAAGGACGGAGACCGCGCGATTGGCAGCCACACGCGCGCGAAAATTGTCAAGAACAAGATGGCGCCGCCGTTCCGCGAGGCGTATTTTGACATCATGTACGGCGAGGGCATCTCCCGCACCGGCGAGCTGCTGGACTTGGGCGTGGATTACGAGCTGATTAAAAAGGGCGGCGCGTGGTTCACCATCAAGGAGGAGCGCTTTCAGGGCAGAGACAACGCCAAGAAGTATCTGGCGGAGCATCCGGAGGTTGCGGACGCGCTGGAGGCACAGATTCGAGAGGCGATTCAGGAAAACCGCGAAAAAGCCAAGCAGGAGCGGCAGGCACATGCGGCACAGCGCCGCACCGCCAAGCCGAGCGAGGACGAGGAACAGACACCGGAGGAAGCACCGCAGAGACGGTCTGCCGCGGTTTCCATTGACGCGGATGACTTTGGCGACGACGATATTTAAGTATGCCGGAGATGTGTGACGAACAACAGTATCGGGATGCAGAGGTCGCGGCGGCTGGGATGCTCAGCCGCCGCCCGCTGTCTGCGGCGATGCTGGAACAAAAGCTATTGGACAAGGGCTTCGCACCGGAGGCCGCAGACTATGCGGTGCAGCGCATGCGCCTGCTGCGCGCGATTGACGATGAGGCGTATGCCGAAATGCTCATTCGCTCGTATCGAAACAAGGGCTATGGCGCACTGCGCATCCGGCAGGAGCTGTATCAGCGCGGCGTGCCCAAGGACATCGCGGCGCAGCAGCTTCGCAGCATGGAGCCGAATTGGGAAAAAATGCACGCGCTGCTGGAAAAAAAGCTGCGCGGCGATGTCTCGGACAGAAAGCAGCGCGAAAAGGCGATGGCGGCATTGCAGCGCCGCGGATTTACATTTTCCGAAATCAAAATCGCCATGGACAACTACCGCGCCGAATTGCAACAACAGCAGGAGGAAGAAGAATTTTATGTCGATTAAATTGGGTATGATCTCGCTGGGCTGTGCGAAAAATCTCGTGGACGGCGAACACATGCTGGCACAGCTGGCGGATGCCGGTGTGACCATCGTGGACGATGTGGCAGAGGCGGATGTCGCCGTTGTCAACACGTGCGGCTTTATCGAGTCCGCCAAGCAGGAGGCCATCAATACGATTTTGGAGACGGCGCAGCTCAAGCAGACCGGCTCCCTGAAGGCGCTCATCGTGACCGGATGTCTGGTGCAGCGCTATCCGAAGGAAATTGTCGAGGAACTGCCGGAAATTGATGCGGTGCTCGGCACAGGCAGCTATACCAGCATTGTCGATGCCGTGCGCGCCGTCATGCAGGCACCGGGCACGGTATATCAGAACTTTGGTCAAATCAATGAGGCGGAGATGGAGGGCGGCCGCATTTTGCTGACGCCGGGCTATTCCGCGTATTTGAAAATCGCCGAGGGCTGCGACAACCACTGTGCGTACTGCGTGATTCCGTCGCTGCGCGGCAAGTTCCGCTCCCGCGCGATGGAGGATGTGCTCAAGGAGGCACAGGCGCTGGCGGATGCCGGTGTGCGCGAGCTGATTATTGTCGCACAGGACATCACGCGCTACGGCATGGACTTGTATCATGAACACAAGCTGTCCGAGCTGCTGCACGAGCTATGTAAGATGGATTTCACTTGGGTGCGTCTGCACTATCTGTATCCGGATGAAATCACGGACGATATGATTGAGACGATTGCGCAGGAGCCGAAAATCGTCAAGTATCTGGACATTCCGATTCAGCACGTCAACAACCGCATTCTGCGCGCCATGCACCGCCGCGGCGATGCCCAGTTCTTGCGCGAGCTGTTTCACAAGCTGCGCCGCGAGATTCCGGGGCTTGTGCTGCGCACCAGCCTGATTGTCGGCCTGCCGGGTGAAACCGACGAGGAATTTGAAGAGCTGTGCGACTTCCTGCGCGAGATGCGCATTGAACGCGCCGGTGTGTTCTGCTATTCGCCGGAGGAGGGCAGCGAGGCCGCCGAGATGCCGGATCAGATTGATGAGGAGCTGAAAAACGAGCGCCGCATGATTATCGAGGAATTGCAGTCGGATGTGCTCGACCAGTTCGCCGCACGCATGCAGGGCCAGCTGCTCGACGTGCTGTGCGAGGGCTGGGACGGAGAGACCGGTCTGTATTATGGCAGAAGCTATGCCGATTCGCAGGACATTGACGCCCGCGTGCTGTTTGACAGCGCGTTTTCCGTTGAGGAGGGCGACTTTGTGCCGGTGCGCATCACCGGTGCGCAGGGCGCAGACCTCACCGGCAGCACGGAGCGCGCACAATAACGGTTGACACGCTCTCACGGAGACCGTATAATAATTTTTGCGGACACTTTCCGCAAATTGAAATAAGGATGGGACAAGTTATGACACTTGCGAATAAGATTACTTTGGCGCGCATTGCGCTGATTCCGTTTTTCGTCATCTTTGCGACGATTGGCGGAGTGACTTGTGATATCATCGCGCTGGTGCTGTTCTGCGTGTGCAGCTTTACCGACTTTCTCGACGGCTATGTGGCACGCAAATATCATCAGGTGACGGATTTTGGCAAATTTGTCGATCCGCTCGCGGATAAGCTGCTCATTTGTGCGGCGATGGTCATTTTCATTGACCGCGGCCTGATGGCAGGCTGGATGGTATTTATCATTCTCGCCCGCGAATTTATCATCACCTCGCTGCGCACGATTGCCGCGATGAAGGGCACCGCGATGGCTGCCGCTTGGTCTGGCAAGGTAAAGACCTGCGTACAGATTGCAGGCGTGATTCTCATTTTCCTGTGCACCATTGTCACGGGCGCACAGAGCCTGCACGATGCGTTTCTCATTTCGCTGTGCGGCTGGATTATGATGGCAATTACGCTGTATTCCGGCTATGATTACCTGCACCGCAACTGGAATCTGGTTGCGGAGGGTGCAACCAAACCAAAAAATTAAAGGGGAAGGATGCTATTATGAAACTGTATAACTCGATGACGCGCAAAAAGGAAGAGTTTGTCCCGCTGGAGCCGGGCAAGGTCAAGATGTACTCCTGCGGCCCGACTGTGTACAACTATTTCCACATCGGCAACGCGCGCCCGTTCATTATTTTTGATACGCTGCGCCGCTATTTTGAGTACCGCGGCTATGACGTCAAGTTCGTGCAGAACTTTACGGATATTGATGACAAGGTAATTAAGAAGGCAAATGAGGAAGGCGTGACCTATGATGTCATCGCTGACCGCTACATCAAGGAATACTTTGTCGACGCCAAGGGTCTGGGCATTCATCCGGCTACCGTGCATCCGCGCGCAACCGAGACCATGGACGCCATTATTGACATTGTAAAGACGCTGATTGACAACGGCCATGCCTATGTCGCAGCAAACGGCGACGTGTATTTCCGCACCAAGAGCTTTCCGGAATACGGCAAGCTGTCGCATCAGCCGCTGGACGAGTTGCAGGCAGGTGCCCGCATCAGTGTCGGCGAGCAGAAGGAAGACCCGATGGATTTTGCCATCTGGAAGGCAGCCAAGCCGGGCGAGCCGAGCTGGGATACGCCGTGGGGCAGCAAGGGCCGTCCGGGCTGGCACATTGAGTGCTCCGCGATGGTCAACAAGTATCTGGGCAAGACCATTGACATTCATTCCGGCGGCAAGGACTTGATTTTCCCGCATCATGAAAACGAGATTGCACAGTCTGAGTGCGCAAACGGCTGCACATTTGCCAATTACTGGCTGCACAACGGCTTCCTGACCATCGACAACGAGAAAATGTCCAAGTCCAAGGGTAATTTCTTTATGGTGCGCGATGCTGCGAAGGTATACGGCTATGAGACCATCCGCATGTTCATGCTGTCCGGTCACTACCGCAGCCCAATCAACTACTCCGAGGAGTCGCTGATTATGGCAAAGAACGCACTGACCCGTCTGTACACCGCAGCGGAGAATCTGCAGTTCCTGCTTGACCATCAGACCGGCGACACCATGACCGCTGACGAGCAGGCAAAGGTACAGCATTTGCAGCAGTATCGCCAGAAGTTCATGGACGCGATGGACGATGACCTGAACACCGCAGACGCACTGGCTGCAATTTTCGAGCTGGTTCGTGAAATCAACACCGAGGTCAAGGACCCGGCGTGCACCCACGCCTTTGTACAGGCTTGCTTCGATCTGATGATGGAGCTGTGCGGCGTGCTCGGTCTGGTTGACCATCTGGAAAAGAAGGACATTGACAGCGAGGTAGAGGAGCTGATTGCACAGCGCGCCGCTGCCAAGAAGGCAAAGAACTTCGCAGAGGCTGACCGCATCCGTGATTACCTGCTCAATGAGAAGGGAATTGTCATCAAGGATACCCGTCAGGGCACCCAGTGGAGCTATAAAGAGGATTAAATCGGAATAAAACAACAGCCGCTCTGGAGACAGAACGGCTGTTGACTTTTCGCAAAAATCACTCTATAATAAAAGTGTGGAAACCAGACGGTTGCCACAATATGATAGAACAAGTACTATTGAGAGCTAGTAACTCTCAACCGTGAGCCATCTGTTGCAGCAGACGGCTCACTTTTTTATCTGCCAGCTTTTGTAAAAATGACAGAATGATAACGAAAATAACAGAACAATGACAGTTCTTAAGAAGATATAAAAATCTATCAAAATCTCTTGCATTTGTCACCCGATGGTGCTATGATTCTAGGCAAAGAAAACAAGTAGATTTGTTTTGAAGGAGCGATTGATATGGATAGAAATATAAAGAAAAGAGTGCTGGCACTTGGCGCATCTGCCTGCCTGCTGTGCTCCGGCGGAGCATTCGCCGCAGAACCGGCACAGAATCCGGATACAGCTCCATCGGCGGCAGTTGCCGGTGTGCAGAGCCAAAATGTGGCGGCTTCCAAGACCGTATATGTTAAAACCGACCTCAATGTGCATGAACAGCCGGACGCTTCGTCCAAGGTGCTGGGCACACTGAAAAAGGATACCGCTGTCGTTGTCACTGAGGAAAAGTATGGCTGGTATACCATTACATTTAACGGACAGACCGGCTACATCAGCGCAAAGTATACGACAGAAACCGACCCGTCCACGCCGACCCCGAATCCGACACCGGAGACCAAAACCGTGTACACCACGGAAAACTTGAAGGTTCGCGCACAGCCGAACACCAGTGCAGAGGTGCTTGGCACGCTCAAAAAGGGCACCAAGGTAGAGACTTACGGTCTGAAAGACGGCTGGTATGAAATCAAGTATGAGGGCAAAACCGGTTATATCAGCGCAAAGTATACGACAGAAACCGACCCGTCTACGCCGACTCCGACCCCGACACCGGAGACCAAGACCGTGTACACCACGGAGAACTTGAAGGTGCGCGCACAGCCGAACACCAGTGCAGAGGTACTTGGCACGCTCAAAAAGGGCACCAAGGTAGAAACGTATGGTCTGAAAGACGGCTGGTATGAAATCAAGTATGAGGGCAAGACCGGCTATATCAGCGCAAAGTATACGACGGAAACCGATCCGTCCACGCCGCAGCCGTCTCCGTCACCGGTACTGACTGTGTACACCACAGAAGATTTGCGTGTTCGTGCAAAGCCGGACAACACCTCAACCGTATTGGGTGTGCTCAAAAAGGGCACAGCAGTAGAAACATTGGAGGAGACCAACGGCTGGTATCTTATCAAGTACAACAATCAGGACGGTTATATCAGCAAGGCATATACCACGACAGAAAAGCCGAGCACAACCGTAAAATTCACGGATGTTTCCGAGAATGATTGGTTCTATGAGCCGGTTATGTGGGCAGTATCCAACAACATTACTGCCGGTGTCAGCGAAACCAAATTTGCACCGAATCAGACCTGCACCCGTGCACAGGCTGTGATGTTCCTGTGGAATCAGGCAGGCAAGCCGGTTGTTTCAAGAAAGAATAGCTTCAAGGATGTCAAGAGTTCGGATTGGTATTACAATGCCGTTCAGTGGGCAGTATCCGAGGGCATTACCAACGGTACATCCAAGACGACATTCAGCCCGAGCAAGACATGCAATCGTGCAGAAATTGTTACGTTCCTGTGGAATCAGGCAGGCAAGCCGTCTGTATCTGCCAGCAATCCGTTTAAGGATGTCAAGAGCTCAGATTGGTACTATAAGGCTGTTCAGTGGGCAGTCAAGAAGGGCGTGACCAGCGGCACATCCAAGACGACATTCAGCCCGACCAAGGCATGCACTCGTGCACAGATTGTGACCTTTATGTATCACAATCAGTAAACAAGCGCACAGCGCTTGCGGGCTTCGCAAAAAAAACAGCTCCCCGAAAAGGGAGCTGTTTTTTTTTGCTGTTGCACTTCGTATGATAATCTATCCCAGCCCTCTTTGTCGCTGCGCGATATCTCTCCCAAAGGGAGAGACAAGTTGGATTGCGCGTAAAACCAAAGCCTTCCTCCCTGAGGAAGGTGGCACGGCGCAAGCCGTGACGGAAGGAGCAGCACGCGGGCAGGTCTGCATCAGGGCAAATCTCATGCGTATTTTGTCAATCTGTAAAACTCCCTCAGTCTTGCCGCAAGGCGGCAATCCAGCTCCCTCAAAGAAGGAGCCAGCCCTCTCTGTCGCTGCGCGACATCTCTCCCAGAGGGAGAGACAAGTTTAGCTTGTGCATAAAGCAAACGCCCTCACAGCAGCACGCTTTTTGCCTGTTCCAGCTTTTGCGCTGCGGCGTGCCGGCGCCACGGCTGGGTGCTGCACCGCACCGGAATGCACATCTCTTGGATGCGGTCATAAATGCGCTGTTTGACAATGTCGTTGGTGCGGCGCATGGCGTCCGGTGTCAAATTTGTCGTGATAATCAGCGGTTTTCCCGATTTATACCGCTCGTCAATGATGGAAAACATCGTTTCAAATACATAATCGGAACTGCGTTCTACACCGAAATCATCCAGTACCAACAGTGAAAATCGCTGGAAAGAACGCAGATATTCATTGCGATTGACTTGATAATTGCCTTGCAGCTCTGCAATAATTTTGGGGAAGGATGTGACCAAGACAGGAATCCCATGGTCAATTAAAGCATTGGCAATACATGCCGCCGCATGAGATTTTCCGCAGCCGACATCACCCCACAGCAGCAAACCGGTATTGTTGTCGCGCATTTGTCTCCAATGATTGACATAATTCCAACATTGTGTCAAAAATGGTGTCTGTTGAGAATTGCCAAAGGTATGCGTCAAAAGCTGTTTGTCCTGAATGCCTTGTACACGCAGCTGGTCAATTTTTCCTTGTCGTTCTCGTTGCTCCATGTCCCGCTGTTCCTGTTCCTGCCGCTGCTTTTTACAAGCACACATGCAAAATACAACACGTGGTTTGCCGTCAAATTCAATGCGACACTGCTTGGGTGTATGACACTTTCCACAGTACAACAAGCCATCCTGACCCATGTAATCGCCTGTATCGGGTGCATTGCTGTGTGCTGCTCGTTCCATAATACCATCTAAATTCATAAGGACCACTCACTTTCTGCATAATTCATGACTCCATTGCGGGAGTCATATTTTTTTGCCGGTTTTGTCACAGGCTGTTCGCAGGCTGGCCGCTTGGTCTGGTCTTGCCTTGCCTGCACGCAGCTTGTCTGGTCTGGATTCGGCTTTTCTTGCCTGTACTTGTCTAAGCTGAATTGATCTAAACTAGCCTGTTCTAAACTAGCCTTACCTAGACTAGACTGAGGCAACCGCTGGTTGCCGCTTGGTTGCCCATCACATTTTTTCCTATAATTTCCTCTCACTTCATCTAAATCCACCTGTTCTTTTTCTAAAAAAATAGACGGATGATAGCGGTCTTTTCGAATCAGATTATGAGTTCGCCAATGCGTGATGCACATAACCTCCGAATCAAACGAAAGCAAAAAGCCTTTGTCAAGCAACAACTGTATATCCTGCTGTTTCCAGTCACACAGCCGGAGAATGACATCCACATTGTCTAAAAATCCATCGTCATCCGCCCACAGACACAGCTGCACATACAGTGCCTGTACTGGTGTCGGCAGCCTCAAAAACGGCCCGCCGTTCATGATTTTTCGTGCAAACATGCGGCGTTCTGCCAAATACATCACCTCCCTTTGTCGGTTTGTCTTTATAATAGCGGCTTTTGCCCGCTTGTCTATGTCAATTTCTTGCACGCCTGTGGATAACAAAAAAAGACCGCCCCATGCGGCGCAGCCGCAAAAGACGGTCTTAGGGTAAATAAGAACCCCCCAGCAGCTGCAACTGCTAGGGGCTTCGCTTTGTGCTTTACATATGGTGTAAAGTGCTTTCGTTCGTTGCTCAATATAGCACACTGTTTTTTCTTTGTCAAGCCATAAAAAGAGTCTTATCTTGTTGCTATTTGGCAAATTTTTGATATAATACTGTTGTTACCGCTCCAATCTGGCGCAATCCGTGACGGATGGGAGGTGTTTCACTATGCAGGTACTTAACACCTTACTTCTTTCTGTCGTGGCAGGTGTAATTAGCCACTACATTTGCAAATGGTTGGATGGAAAGAAATAACTTCCGGTAATCAGCCTCGGTTGACTGCTCCGTAAAAGCAGAAGAAACCCCTAGCAGTTGCAGCTGCTAGGGGTTTTGTTCTGTGTTTCCACATGGCATACTTAACACCTTTTTGCCTATCTGTAGTATAGCACACTGTTTTTTTTTCGTCAAGCTGTGAAAAAACAGAAAAATATGAAAAAACTTTGAACTTTTCCCGTTTTTCCAACTTTTTCCTTGCAAGCGCCGCGGTATCGTCGTATACTGTTCATTGCGACTTTTTTGAAGGGAGCTTTTTTTATGACGTTTTATCAGGAATTACAACTCAATCAGGCGGGTTCTAAGAAGGTAATCCGTGAGAGCGAAACCACACAGGAAAAATGGCGGCATATTTTGATTTATCTGCTCAAAATCGCCATCACCGTCGGCTTTTGCTTTGTATTTGTGACGCTGTACAGTTTGATTTTCGGCGCAGGAAACAGCATTGTCGGTGTCGTTGTGCTGCTGCATTTGCTGGTCTTTAAAAATGCAGATCTTCGCATAGATGCCAAGCAATCTACCGGACTGCTTGCTTTGTTTTTCGGCATCATGACAGTTGCTCCGCATCTTGCCAATCTTGCCAATCCATTTGTCGGTTTGCTCATTCATGCCGCAGCCATTTCGGTTTTGATTTTGTTTGGCTGTCATGAGCCGCGCATGTTCAATCAGTCTACCTTGGTGCTGAGTTATTTGCTGCTGTATGGCTATGATGTCTCCGGCACAGAATATCTCTCTCGTCTTGCCGGTATGGCAGTCGGTGCTGTGCTGGTTTGTGCCGTCTTTTATAAAAATCATCGGCATCAGACCTATGACCTGCGCGCACAGGACATTTTACCGGCATTCACGCTGACACATATGCGTTCCAAATGGCAGCTGTGTCAAATTCTGTGTGTGCCGCTGGTACTGTTTCTTTCCGAGCTGTTTGGTTTGCCGCGCGCCATGTGGGCAGGCATTGCCGCTATGTCCGCCATTCTGCCGGTGATGGATGACATGCACGCTCGTGTGCGCGGACGCATTCTCGGCAACATTGCCGGTGTGCTGTGCTTTTTTGTTTTGTACACCTATTTGCCGTCTGCGATTTACGCATACATCGGTGTCATTGGCGGCATCGGCGTCGGTTTTTCCGCAAAATACGGCTGGCAGGCAGTCTTTAACACCTTCGGCGCCCTTGCGATTGCATCCCAGTTATATGGTGTGCCCGCTGCTATGGGTCTGCGCGTCTTTCAGAACGTGTTCGGCGTGCTGTTCGCCTTGGGCTTCTGCCTGATTTTCCATTGGATGATGCAGCGAAGCGAAAACACACAAGTCACAGCTTCATAATATACAGGCTTTTTGGAGCACGCAGTCCCGCAGATAATGTTCAGGGGAGTGCGAGCTCTATTTGTTTGCTGTTTTGAAAATACAAAAAACCGCCCGTTTCTTCCGAAACAGACGGTTTCACATGGAGCTAATGGTCGGATTTGAACCGACGACCTGCTCATTACGAGTCGTTATCTAATCGTTTTATATCTTCTTTTTGTTGCAATATCTTTTTATTTCTTCTCATATCTTTTATCTTAACGTGTAATATCTTCCATATCGTTTTATATTGTCCCTTATCTTTGCGTATCTTTAAGGGACAAATAAGGGACAACCCGCGCATTCAAAACTCAACGCCGTTTTACCGTTGAGTTCGTCTTTTGCCTGCTGCATCTGTCAGCGGGCTTTTTTTCATTTCCCGCCAGCAAAGAGACGATACAGGCGGGCGCGTCATTGGTCACGCTTGAGCTGCTTTTCTCGTTGTTCGTTCGTAGTTCGCGCTCTGCTGGAACCACTACCCTGAATCGGGGTACTGCTTGCATGGAGTAGCGAATCGCGCCGCCGTGCGCCCGCAAAGTTGCGGGGTCATATTCAAACGCTCAAATCTGAGCATTTCTGAGCATCAGCCATGCATAAACTCTCTTTTACTCAAATCCGAGTAAAACCGAGCCGAACACAAGCTCTCCTGTTTTTTGTGCTATGTTTGTGCTCACTTTGTGCTCATGTCCCGCCGGAAGGGCGCCCTATTTCAGGGCATCCCTCATATACCGGACTGCGAGCGAAATTCATCGACAGTTTGCCCGCCTGAGACGCTTTCTAAATCCGGAAAGCAAACAGCGTTTTCTCTCAAGTGTAGTTTTCTCTAGCTTCGTTCAAGCTTCATTTGCTTCCGTAATGTCCGCACGGGGACTATTTTCCAAAATTGGAAGATAGTTTTTCATGTCAACATTCGGTTTGCACTGCGTCCGTTTTTCGGACGAAGTTCGTTCGAAAGGGGGTGTCCGTTTCGTTCATCCCTTCTGTGCATCTGAGTACCGAAACGGTACCTGAGATACCAACTACACACATTCCGAGCCTTAACATTTCTTAACAACCTAGCTAAGGTCTCATTTCACGACCTTTCATGCATTTCTCTTTCCTTGCTCTTGCAAATATTCCTGTATTTTGCCGCTGATCCGGCGTGCTGCAGCTGCATCTTCTGCAACTCCCGCCCGTTTGGGCATCAAAAAAAGAGCCACTCTGCAAGAGCCGCTCCTATAATTGAAAAGCCGCTTTCCGAAGAAAGCGACCTTTCGTCCGGCATCCACCGGACATCTCTATGTCAGTATAATACCACAAGACTAAAATTATGTCAACAAAATTCAATTACATTTGTTCAAATTTATTATACTCAATCTCCTTTGCATCTGACAAAAGCGTTGAAAAGTGAGACAAGTCTTTAATTCCCATCTTTGATCTAACGTATTCAAACGCAGAATCTGGAATTGTTGCTTGTAACTCTCGCATCATCCTGTCTACTCCGTTAATCAATTCTATGTAATCTTCCTTTGACAGATAATATTTTAAGTATATTAACAGGTCAAATATTGTCTGCGTTCTATCTCTTTGATACGATTCTGGCAAACGTTTAAAATATGTTCCTGCTATCCTCTTGTTTTTGCGTGACAGTGTATAAATACGTTCATTATGAGCACAAGAGTTTCTAACTTGACGCATCCAGTGCAAGCTACCAATCAGAAGTCTATAATCATAATAGCCTCTTTCGTCTTTAATAGAATATAGTTCACAAATAGCATTTTTAACTTTCGACTTGCTCTTATCAACGAAATCAATAAAAGTAGAAAAATTTATAACTTTTACCAAAATCCAAGTAGGAATTACTTTGTGGTGATCCATATAAAACCGCACATAGTCCGCCTGACTCTTACTTATTTCTGTATATGCCTTTGAAATCAACGCAATTACTTTTTTGATCTCGGCTTCGGGATCAAACGCATTAACCTCAAACCATGAAATTTTTCCTCTTTGGTTTATCTCATCAAATTTATACGCTGAGAATGTTCGTACTTCCTCTTCTGCCCGAACAATGAACTTCAAAAGAAACATTCTAAGTGTATCATCGAAATCTTTTACAGCATTCAAATGTTGAATATTTGTACCTGAATAATACTTATGATTTCCATTCGAATCTCTTCCTGTAACAAAGGGATCTTTGTACCCATTAACTAAGTTGAAATATCCATATCGACATAAAACCTTTTTATCAGTCGTCCCCTTACAAGAAATGTGCTTATCATTTCGTAAATGCTTCATCTGCTGGTTATACGTCAAAAAATCTTTATCCATATCTATTCCTTCTCCATCCGCAGGCATTATTGTCTCATCTATTATTCTGCCACTCGTTCCCCATCAGGGAGGATAAATGCGGTTTTATACTTGCAATTCACTGCGTTTGCAATCTCTTTCAAATCAGCCGGTGTAAAGCTCTCCCGCTTCATTTTTTGAGAAAATGCCTGCGGACTTTTGCCACATCTACGAGCCAATTCTGAAACGCTTATATTTAATTTCACGCATAAAATTTTTAGCTGCTCTGACGTTGCCATTATATCACCTCTATCTGCTTATTATAAACTAATATATTTAATATATCAACACATAAATTAGTTTATCTAAGTTTCCCATATCTATTCCCCTTCTCCGGCGGGCGCATCGTCCCGCTGTATGGTCAAATCTTTGTTCCGTCCTTAAAAGAAAACGAAAACGGGACAAATTCAGCACCAAGCGCCGCCGCAATAACTCTGAGTTCTGACTCTGTAAATGTCTCTCGTTTCAGTTTTTGATTAAAATTAGATGGTGTCATTTTTATTCTTCTAGCTAATTCCGCCTGACTAATTCCGGCATAAGCCGCAGCTGCTTTTATTCTTTGTTCCATTGCCATTGTAGAGCCTCCCAATATATCTTGTATTATACAGCAATCCCTTAACCATAGCAAGCAAACGAGAAAAATCATTCACCATTCAATTAATCAAACGCTTGACGGTATTAAGTAAAAGCTGTATACTATAATCACACCAACAGAAAAGAGGTGAACACAAATGGCAGAAAGTCGCGTGAATCCGCAAAACTTCTATGTCGTGCAGGGCTGGATGGTATCTGACCTTGGTTTGAAGGGAAACGAACTCGCTGTATACGCTATCATTTACGGCTTTTCACAAGCTGACGGGGAATGGTTCAGCGGGTCTTTGAATTATTTAACAGACTGGACAAACCTATCCAAGCAATCAATCATAAATGTCTTGAAATCACTTGTAAAGAATGATTTGATTGAAAAACGAGAGCAAATTATTCATGGAGTTAAATTTTGTTCATACCGGTCAAAAAATTGACTGGGGGTAGTCAAAAAACTTTAACGGGGGTAGTCAAAAAAGTTGACTGGGGTAGTCAAAAAACTTTACCCAATAATATAACAGATAAGATAGAAGATACTATAGCTGATACAGACAGAGAGACAGAGCAAAGCCCTGTTCTGTCTGCTGCGAATGGAATAGCTTCTATTTTCTGTACAGCCTTTGGCGTGGAGACAATCAGCAAACGCCTGTTAACCAGCATGGAACAGACCTTGCAGGCGGGCGTATCAGAGCAGCGCATTGCTTCCATGATACGCAGCGCAAGGAACAAGCACCCAAGAGAGCCGGAATCCTACATAGCAGCGGGCTTGAAAAAGCTGAGAGAATCCGCACCGGAGCAACAGCCCGTGAGCATCAAGCCGGAAAATCAACCCTTGGAGCCTTGGGAACAGGATTGGTTGAAAGAGTTTAACGCGATGGCTGAGAAAGAAAGCACAATCGATGCTCTGGCTAACTGGCACACCGTTTAGGCTACAATCCAAATTGAGCCGCGCGAACAAAGCAGAATTCAGGCTCTAAGCGCATAACAAGGTCTAGGGTATGTAATTACACCCTGAGCAACAAACACACCGTGAACGCCCGCTAAATCAGCGGACGAGCATATACAAATCAATCTAGGAGGAATTTACAATGGAAACTTATGTCAATGCAACTGGGGACGCGTGTATTACCAGCTACACACCGGAAGAATACGCACGCTATCAGGAAATCTGCAAAAGACTCAAGAAAACCATCAATGATGCTTGCGTCTTGTTCGGCAATGATCTTGATGATTTGGAACGCCTTGACAGCTTGATTGCTGCATGGTGGGACGGTCACGCAGAAGAATCCGACAAATAAGCAGATATAACAAAAGCCCTTTTCCTGTCCGCCGTCCAAAGCAACAGGAAAAGAGCCGGTAATACAACCACCAAGGGCGGTATCTGGTTTTATTGTACCAGAGCCGCCCGCCGGAGACAAGGCGAAATGAATGAAAACACTCACACGGAAAGAACTGACAAACAGGATACAAACCAAGCTCAACGGTCTGAGCTATCGAAAACTTGCATTGATGTTAGCTATCGCAGAAACAGAACAAAAGAAGCACTAACTACCAGACACCCGCCGGAATCCTCTGTGCGGGTGTTCTTCAACTTTTGCGAACATTTCTATTTTTCTCCGTTCGCATTCGTGCGCATTTGCTCGCCCTCACCTGCATCAGCTCGCTTTTTGCTCGCTTTTTGCTCGCCTTTCGTTCGCATTATTAAGCTGTTAATAGTATACCACATTTCACGGATTTTTTCCACTATGTAATTTTCTAACCGTTCGTTCTGGCGTTCATCCAGCGTTCGGAGAGCGTTCGCAAACGTTCGTTTTGGCGTTCAAAACTGCCGTTTGAACGGTTTTGAACGGGTAAACCAGCATATTAGAGACAAATCAAAAGGGAAGGGGAGACCTGTATGGACTTATTCAAAAATAGCATTCCATGTATTGCCCTGCTGGCGGCTGCGTGCTGTGTGGGCACTGTGTCCATCTCTGCCGCTGTCTGTGCGGACATGATTGCAGGCATTGTGATTCTGTTCCTGCTGTGCAATCCATTCCAGCTATTGCGCTGCCTGAGCGCCCGCCTGCGCTTGTGTATCGCCTGCATGATTGTTCTTGTCCTGTGCGCCGTGCAGCTCTCTATGATTGCCCTGTATGCCCGTGTGTATCTGCTGCTGGCGGCGGGCGGTATCGCTGTCGTGTGCCGTGTCCGCTGGGCTGACTGGCGGGCGGCTGAGCTCGTCAAGCAGTCACCGGAAGTAGACCGGATACTTGAACACCTGTATTATCACGGAGAGTTTGAAGCACAGGACGCATGGACACAGTACGGATGCAGGGAAACACGGTCATTGCTCCGACAGACGGCGGGAGTTGAAGTGCCTGAGGGCTTGATAGCGTCCAGTTACATGCCTGTGTATTGCCTTGGGTATCTGCACGGCTGCAAAGGCGTAGAAGAGCTTTCAGAGCAGGTAACGCAGCTTGAAGAAGTACAAGAACGGTTTGACAAGCTGCAATACAAAGCCCAAGACATGCAGGACGATTTGAACGACTTCAGGCAAGAGGTGGAAAACCTGTATACAGAGAACCAGCGGCTGCGAGAGCAGGGAAGTGAATACCGGCACGCCCTGACAGCATCAGATGAGGTGATTCAGCGGTTACAGGAAGAAATAGACCGGCTCAGAAATGCTCATGTCGCATCGGAACCAGAAACCGAACCGGAAAAGCCGGCTTTTTCCGAAGCTCCCGCCAGCGTACCGGAAAACCAAGACAACGAAATTCTGCGCCTGTTTGAATCCGGCATGAGCCTGTCACAGATCGGCGCACGGTTTGGAATCTCCAAATCATCCGCACACGCTGCCAAAGAGCGGGCAAAGAAAGCACAAACCGCCTAACACAACGAAAGCGCCCCTTGTTCCAGCCGTAAACCGGAATGAGAGGTGCTTTTCTGTTGCCCGTCTATGTCAAACGGCTTGTACATGGCTCATTCGCCGCCGTAGCCGCCCGCTGTGGCGTTTTTGAAATATATGTCAAATATCCGGCAGTGTATCAATCGAACGAACGCAAGCCAGCCGAGTGCGTTCAATTTCTTTAATTCGCCGCGCCAACGATTCACAGTATGCTTGCATTTCCTGCCTGCTGGAAGCGAGATAATATCCGGCGGGTGCTGCCGTGCTGGCACATATCGGGATGCCACTGCGCCGCTCTGCTTCGATCATTGCGGCTAAATCTCGCTTTGAAAATCCCAATAAAGCGCACAGATGCGCGCTGTTTATCGCGTTTTGTTTTCCATAACAGAGAAAATTATGAATCAAGTCTTAAATCCTCCTGTTGTGCTTCAATCGCTTTCAATAGTTCGGCAGGATTGCCTTTGTGCCGTTCCAATAAATCTAAACCGTTCTGATTGATTAACCCCATATCTTGCAGTTGAGAAATTATCGTTTCCTTGTCCTCCTGAGAAAATGAAAAATCTTCATCTAATTTGAATTCAATGCGGTTCAAATTTCTGCTATGCGGGTTTTCCCCTGTACCCCTTTCCTGCCCTGCTCTGCTCTGTTCTTGACTAATCTCTTCTAAACTAACCTTGCCTGAGTATCCACCTTGTATACAATCCGTATCCAGACTGTATACAGGTTCATGCACACCTTGTATACAATCTGTACACAAACTGTATACGCGGCTATTTTCATCAAGCAATAATTTGTTTTTTTCCGGCAATAAAGAGGGGTGATATCGATCCTTTGGTATGTAATTGTGCACCTTCCAGTGTGTAATGCAAATCACGCCGGATTTGAACGAAATCACGAAACCCTTTTCAGCCAATAGTTCCAATTCATCGGTATTACTGCCTATTACGCGCGCAATTCGCTTCGGATTATTCACAAGTCCGTCATCATCTGCATTCATACACAAATGAAAATACAGAGCTTGTGTTGCTAATGGTATATCCCCAAAAGCATCACTGTCTGTAACCGACTTTGCAAACATTCGTCTTGATGCCATACTGTCACCCCTTATACAACCACTCGCCGGATGCCCTGCGTCAGTTCCGGCTTCTGTTCCGGTGCTGGGTAGTTCTCGGGATGCTCCAGCAGATCGGTGAGGATGTCCAGATTGATATAGGTTCGGTTCCCGCTCTGAATCGCCGGAAGCTGTCCAGACTTGACCAGCCTGCGAATCGCAGATGCCGAAATAGCCGTGGATGGGTCAAGCTCTTTGAGCGCAAGGTGTGCGCCGTTGATGGTTCGAAGTCTCGGAACGTTCATTCGCGTTCACCGCCTTCTGCATCGGAAAGCTGAGCGATAATAGCATAAATTTTTGCTTTCTCGTCCGCTGAAAGCTCCTTCCGCAGCTTTCGGGAAAAGCTCACATCCAGAATCCCCAATTCATCTGCAATCTCCCACAATCGCACACCGGATTCCTTTGCCGCTGCTCTAATGTCTAGGTTCCGAATTTTCATTCAAAAACCTCCTTTGCTAATATTTTCAATAATTATAACATATATTTATGCGACGT
>ERZ1026850.56-NODE-56-length-68451-cov-8.764738_pt1 | contig 68451 bp, 65 predicted proteins | sample MGYA00380155_ERZ1026850 | MGnify/ENA primary metagenome ERZ1026850 (study PRJEB33269, sample SAMEA4719791) | human gut metagenome | biome: human-associated habitat; feature: organic feature; material: feces | place: Cameroon | collected 2013-10 ... | reverse complement strand
CTTTATATCCATATTTTTTCAAAAGTTCTAAAGCACTTTCATCTGCAACAATAAAGTTTACTTTAATCCTATTTTTCTGTAATGCATCTGCAATTGCAAGACACCTCATCATATGTCCGGTTGCAATCTGATTATTCATATCTGTTCTTATATATATTTCATCCATTACTTTAATCCACTCGTACAAATTCAAACATACTGTACTTTTCTTCATATCCTGCATTTTTAAATGCTTTTTTTGATGCAAGATTATCCGTTTTTACCAGTCCAGTCAGTTTATCTACCATTGGAAAATCTTTAAACACCTGTTTTTTCACCAGTTCAAGCATTTTTGCCCCATATCCCTGTGAACGTTTTTCTGTACAAATACTATAGCTGATTTCCGCATTTTTTTCCTTTTGCACAATACGAATCTGTCCTATCGGACAATCGCCGCACATATAGATATATTGCTTACAGTTTTTATTCTCCAACAGACTTCTATACCAACTGGTATGCTCTTCATATGTAATTTTTTCTGAAGAAAATGAATTTTTCCTCACTGCAGAATCATTCGTCCATTTAAACAATAAATCAACATCATCTTTTGTTGCTTCTCTTAAATATTCCTTCATTTTTCTATTTTCCTATCATCTCAAAAGAAAGCGGCGTTCCTCTTTCTATATCCCGCAATGCAGTCTGTCCTAATATTTCTTTATAATACTTTGGCTGTAAACCATTTCCCGGTCTGATAATCCTTATATTGTCTTCGGTTATCTTTTGTCCCTTTTGTATATCCTGTACGCAAAATATAGAACGACGGAATTGTAAATTTCCTTTTTCCTGTTCAGTCGGTCCATATTGCACTTTTCCAATTGCTTTTTCTGCCTGCCTGATATCCTTTACCATACTGGCAAATTCTATTGGATTCATCGAAAATGAAGAATCTGGATTTTCAATGGAACGATCCAAACAAAAATGCTTTTCAATAATACTGGCACCAAGTGCAACAGCTGTTACTGCTCCCACAGAACCCATAGAATGATCAGACAGTCCCACTGGCACATTAAAAGTTTCTCCCATATTCTGCATTGTCCTAAGATTCATTTCATCTGTTATCGCCGGATATGCACTTGCGCATCTTAACAATGCCACATTTTGATTTCCCTGCCTTTTCACTGCTGTTACTGCCTCATCAATTTCAGCCAGAGTAGCCATACCAGTTGACATAATCACTGGTTTCCCCTTAGATGCCACATATTCAATCAGTGGAATATCTACAAGTTCAAAAGAAGCAATTTTATAAAATTCAACGCCTATTTTTTCCAAAAAGTCTACCGCCGTATTATCAAATGGTGTTGAGAAGAAATCTATCCCTACTTTTTCAGCTTCTTCCAGCAATTCCTCCTGCCATTTCCATGGTGTATAAGCTTTTTGATATAGCTGATATAGATTTTCTCCACTCCATGTTCCATCTGAAATATGAAAATAGTTATTATCACAATCAATTGTCAATGTATCTGGCGTATATGTCTGTATTTTAATGCAATCTGCTCCGGCTTCCTTCGCTGCACATATAATTTCCTTTGCTCTTGAAATATCTCCTGCATGATTAGCAGACATTTCTGCAATAATATATGTCTGGAAACCTTTTCCTATTTTGCGCCCTTTAATTTCCATTTTATAATCTACCCCTCTTTTTTAACAATCGATATTTCATCTCAGCCAGTTCCCAGTCTGTCTCATTATCAATATCCTGAACTTCCAGTTCAGAAATAACCAATGCTCCGGTATTCCCGGTTACCATTTTTCCCGTATGTAGAAATGGCTCTGTTCGTAACATATAAAATTGTCCGCAATCATGATATATTTCTTCCAGGTCCTGTGAACGCATCATTGCATATTGCTCCCATTTGTAATTTAAAGTTCCATCTTTTATCACCATTCCCCGCAGTGGTGGAAATGAGAATGATGTTACAGGCATCACACTGTCTCTTTTCTCCTTCATCAATATATCTAATGCTGTTTGTAATTTTTCCCCCGTTACAAATGGGGCTGTCGGATATATACAGCAGACGTTCTCATAAGTCATTCCCAGTTCACTATACCTTTTCAATACTTCTTTCAAAACATCTGCCGTTGTTGCATAATCATTCGATGTATCTTCGCTCCGCATAAAGGGAACTTCTGCTCCTGCCGATTTTGCAATCCGGGCAATCTCCTCATCATCTGTAGAAACCATTATAGTATCAAAAATATCAGCTTCTTTTGCAGCCTGAATGGAGTATTCTATAATGGGCTGGTCACAAAATTTCTTTATGTTCTTATGTGGAATTCTTTTGCTTCCACCTCTTGCTGTTATGATTGCAATATTCATTCCTTAATTAATGTTCCTCCACATCTTTCAACAATTCCTTCAAATCATCAACAGAAAGCCACTGGGAATTTTTCCCAGAACTATATTCAAAACCTGGCTCAACTTTTTTACCACCAGCCTGAATCTTAGCCGAATTCCACCAGTCCATATGAGGATATACGATAAAATGCTTATCATATTCATAAGTTGATAAAGAATCCTCTTTTGTAACCATCACCTCATGTAATTTTTCTCCTTCACGAATACCCACTTCCGGCATCTTGCATCCAGGTAAAATTGCCTGAGCCAAATCAGTAATCTTAAATGAAGGAATTTTAGATATAAAAGTTTCTCCTCCCTTTGCTTCAGATAATGCTTTTATTACCAGCTGAACGCCTTCATCTAAACTAATCCAGAATCTTGTCATTGCATAATCTGTTATAGGAAGTTCTGTTCCTCCATTTTCCACAATATTTCTGAAAAACGGAATAACTGAGCCACGGCTACCGGCAACATTTCCATACCGTACGATTGAAAAACTGATATCTTTTGTTCCAGCATAAGCATTTGCTCCAATAAACAATTTATCTGAAACAAGTTTTGTTCCTCCATAAAGATTAATTGGATTTACTGCCTTATCTGTTGAAAGTGCCACTACCTTTTTCACTCCGCAATCTAATGCCGCATCAATAATATTCATTGCACCATCAATATTTGTTTTTACTGCTTCCATCGGATTGTATTCGCAGGATGGAACCTGTTTTAATGCAGCTGCATGTACCACATAATCTACACCTTCAAAAGCACGATATAAACGGTTTCGATCTCTTACATCTCCAATAAAATATCTCAATTTTTCATCATACTTTTTGAATTTGTTTCTCATAATAAACTGTTTATACTCATCTCTTGAATATATAATAATCTTTTTAGGATTATAATTCTCCAATACATATTTTACAAACTGGTTTCCAAATGAACCTGTTCCACCTGTAACCAAAATAGTTTTTCCATCTAACATCTCTATTCCTCCATCATCTGCTCTTTTATTTCAACATATAGAATATATCGGTTATTTATCTTAATTTAATTAGTTATTTTTATTTATCCTTACTTTCCATACATTTTTCTATCTGTTTTACAATTTTATAATGATAAGGTGCCTTATGAAGATAATACGAATTTTAATAAATTCTTTCTTGGAATCTGTCAGTTCCTCTGCTTTTTCTTTGGCTGCCTGTGACCATTTTTTCCACTGTTTGCGGTCTGCTTCCAGTTCAAAAATCCGCTGCTTCATTTCTTCATAATCTTTTACTTTATAAGCATCCTCTACTTCTAAGGCTACATCTCCCAAATCTGTTGTCAGTACCGGAACTCCTTCTGACATGGACTCTGCTGCTGAAGTTCCTCCACCTAATCGAATTGGATTCAGATATAAATCACACAGGGAATAGATTGCCAGTGCATCTTCCTGCAAGCCAAGATTATGCACATATTTTCCAAACTTTTCATTTTGTCTTGCACGTTCCTCATAATTAACCATTTTTCCCATGATTACACATTGTATTTTCTCTGATAAAACAGAATCTAACATTGCAACAAATTCATCGGAAATTTCCTCTGTTAGCCGCAGTCCGACCACCACCAGCAGAAACGCATCCTCCGGAAGTCCAAAATCCTTCCGCACATAAGTATGTTGCTTTGGTTTAAAAGAGGATGTAAATCTTCCCACTATAACATTTTCTTTTTTTATACCGTAGTTCTTAAGAGTTGTTTCTTCCACCGATGTCGGTGCATGTCCAATACAGATGATATCACACTCAGGAAATGGAATTCCGGACGGCACTGTGGCAATAATTGCCGTTGGCAGGAATTCATCTACGCAGGCTGCCACCAGACTTCCCCCTCCGATATTAAGGCACATTGCAGGATTCAGCTTCCATATGGTCTGTACCATAGCCCGGGTATCTTCGATATTCGGCATATCCATATAGCACTGGAAAAAGGCTATCTTCTCGCCCTGATAAGTAATCTCTTCCACTTCATTCCAATGTGGCATATAGCTTCCTACCCGTACCGGATATACCGGCATCTCTCCTGCCATTCCCCGCATCTCAGCAGTATTTATCAGAAATACTTTTTTCCCATAATATTTCTGCAGAATATAGGCTCTGTCCAATGCTGTTTTGGTCGGTCCATGATTCATAGAAAGAAACTGACTGGTAAGTATGATTACAAGGTCTTTATTTTTGGCATTCTGTTCCACCGCCCCAATGCTCGCCGGAACATCTACTAACTGTTTTCCCTCATGGATTGCCATATGATGCAACTCAACCACAAGCTCTTCCAATTCAGGTGTCCGTAGATGAATATTATTAAACATGTCAAAATTTATCTGATCTGCCAAATAATATTTTTCCTGCCAGGTTATGTTACTTGAATTTATGAGTTTTTTTATCTGTTTCATTAAGTAACTGTTCTGTTCTATTACTATCCATGACCAGAATGCAAAAAAGATATTTGTATAAAGCTCTCCGCCAAGCTTCGCAGCAATTGTATTTACAATACTTTCTTTTTCTGTCAAAGACAATCCTTCCATTTTTCCAGTCTCAAAAGCTATTTTATTTTCCAGTTCTACTTCTGCATTGCTGTCTCCTTTTACTTCTGCAATTTTCTGTATCAATTCCAGTAATTTTTCTTCCACTTATTAGTTTCTCCTTGCATTCTCATATTTGTCTCTTTTATATATATCGACAATATTTTCAAACAATGATATACTTCAAAGCATAAATTATGTCATTTATTTACGAGGAACTCTATGAAAATATTATTTCTTGATTCACCGGCTTTTGCCAAAAAAGATATGTTAGAAGCATTTCATAACTGTGAAATTGAAACGGATTTATTTATGCACGAAGATTACAATGTCCGTAAGAGTGCCGCCTATGATGCTGCTTTTGATGCTGCCGTAGAAGGTACTTCCTACGACTTTGTATTTTCCTTTAACTATTATCCGATTCTGGCTACCTGCGCCCATCGGCATAATCTCCGTTATGTTTCCTATGTTTATGACAGTCCGCTGGTGGCTTTGTATTCCTTTACGATTACTTATCCCACCAATTATATTTTCCTTTTTGATTATCCGATTTACGAAGAATTAAAGCAGGGTGGAATTGATCGGGTATTCTACCTGCCGCTTGCCGCAAATGCAAAAAGACTTTCTAATATGCAGGCTTCGGATTCCATTCTTGATAAAATCTCTTCCGAGATTTCTTTTGTTGGTTCTCTTTATAACGAAGACCACCTGCTTTATGACCGCTTATATCAGAAGCTTCCTGCCTTTACAAAGGGATACCTTGATGCGATTCTTGCAGCCCAGCAGCAGGTATATGGTGAATTCCTTATTCCCGGTTTATTAAATGATACCATCTTAAGCGATATGCAAAAATCCGTTCCATATACGCCAAACGAGGACGGCATCGAAACACCACGCTATATTTATGCCAACTATTTTCTTGCCCGGAAACTGGCAGAATTAGACCGCACTGCAATCTTAAAAAAGCTTTCCAGTTCGCATCAAGTGAAACTTTATACCAATAATCCTACTCCGCAGCTTCCCGAAGTAGAAAATATGGGAGCTATTGACTATTACGAGATTATGCCTCTGGTTTTCCAGCATTCGAAGATTAATCTTAACATTACGTTGCGCAGTATCCAAAAAGGCATTCCTCTACGGGCATTTGATATTATGGGTAGCGGTGGTTTCCTTCTGACGAATTATCAGGAGGATTTTCTGAATTATTTTGTTCCAGGAGAAGACTTTATTTATTATTCTTCCTATGAGGAAGCCGAAACTTACGCCGGCTATTACCTTTCCCACGAAAAAGAGCGTCAGCAGATTGCTGCCAACGCCCTTGGGAAGATCTTAGAGGCTCATACCTTTGAGCACCGGATTCAGACCATGTTGTCTATTTTATAAACGGTCAATAAATTTTTCATGTAAATCTGCTATGAGGCGATCCACCGCAGCTTCATATCCTTTGTACCAGGCTTTTGCCCGATTGCATAAGTCTGGTATTGTTAAATCTGCAGATAAAACATCATCTCCAAGGGAGAATTCTATTTCGCTGTTATAATATAATAACAAATCCTGCACCGGCTCTTTCTGGATTTCTTCATTGAGATTTCCAAATTCTGTCAGCAGCTTCTTCTGCTCCTCTACATCGTCATATTTGGATGCCTGTTCTAACTGCTCTGCCACTTCTGTTGCTTTCTTAATATTTTCCTTTACTTCTTCCAGGCGCTTTGGTTCTTCCTTTATCTCAGCGATAATATCCTGCCGTTCTTCCTCTGAAAATGCCAACGGTACTTCCTGCAATAATTTTTCAAAATCAATTTCTTTTGTGCAGGAATCAATGACCTCTTTTAATGTCATTACCTTTGCGCCTTCTATTTTCGCACCACCCTCGGTTGCATTGATTACCGTAATATCCTCCGGCAATTTTAAGATTTCATTCTCAATCCATTTCCGGTACATATCCATCTGATAATCCGTATCCAGCATGGTTCCGTCATTACCCTTTACCTGTACGATGACACGTTTCTTCTGATACTGTTCATCCTCTTTCTGTTCCATTTTCAACCCACTATTATAGGTCTGGCCTCCGGTAAAAGCCAGATCCTGACCAATAAAAACAATTTTTTTAAACCCCAGTGCTTTCACCAGTGAAAAAGCACTAGTAGAGATTGAACCACCTGTCGGAATTTCTTCCAGGCAATATTTTTTCTTTTCCATTACTATCTTAGCAATTATATTGCAAGGAAAATCATCATAAAAATGTTTTCCAGTATGTTTTCTGACAATATCCTCTTTCGATATTGCTTCAAAAGCAAATGGAAATGCACTGATATTTATCCCCTCAAAAAAGCGTTCTGGTACTCTTGCATCAATTGTTATCCCCAAATCCGGTGTGATTCCGGCATTTACTACTGCACGGAGTGCTGCATCTACCACGAGAATCAATGCTTTTCCTTTCGCCTGCTTCAACTCCTGCACATTTTTATTTAAGGATGGACCTGCCGCCACAATGATTGCCGGTACATCACTTAAATCTTCTTCTGCAAGACGCTTTTTCAGATAATGGGTATCTGTCTGCCAAAGATAATCATACATATTACTTAAGGCATGTGCCGCAAACTCCTCCCTGAAATTATAGATGGTATTTCGATATATCTTCGTCTTATTCATGAAATATATCATCGTTTCTAACATATGTTTACATTCCTTGGGATAAATAGAATCATAATTTGGAAGAATACCAAGGCGCAGCATTCGGATATTGTTAAAGCTGATACCGGATTCCAAATATTCCTGCAGCATGTTCTCTGACTCTACAATCAAATACACATTTTTCTTCTTTAAAAGGTCGGTATAATCAAAGGTCTCTAATGTTTTTTGGAAAATAGCAACGGATGGCTCATATACAATAAGCGTCATGGTTTCATCCAGCGTCTGTGCCAATGCTTCAATACTTCTTCCGTCTCCAAATCCCAAAAGAAAGAACACACTGTAGGAGCCTTCTTTTTCAAACTGGCTGATATACTGCATGGATGCTTCCTTTGGATTATATTTACTGTTTAACCGGTATTCCAGGCCACCTTTTGTCACAACCGGATAAAGTGTTTCATCTTCCGCAGCTTCATAACGTATCTCTACTGATTGCTCCGGCTGTGCCGTTTCCAGATATTCATGAAGTCTTACATGGTGTTCCCGGATTGCCTGCATATTCTTTTCGTATATCGTCATATTATATCTCCCATCCCATATATCTGCCATATTCATAGTTCAGGCAATCTGCCAGTTCCATGATTTGATGATTCTGATATGCATGAATCAAATGTTCCAATATAGTAACTGCCTGTTCCTGTATTGCTACGTCGGTTTCACCTTTTTCTGTATAATATGTAATTTGTTCTAACAGGCTATCCTTTATCTCCTGAATATGTGCACCAATCCATGGATAAGTTTCCTCCTGCTGGTTCTGATACAGCTTCCGGATTACTGCTTTCATTTCCTCTTGTAATTGACTATACTTTCCTGCTTCCACTTTAGAGTACCTCGTCTTATCTCTTTTCTTCTATTCTACATGATACTAATCTTTTCGTCACTAAGAAAATAATTATCACTACCCGTGTAACAAAGAATGTGCCTTGGCACATTCTCGTGCCTGCGGCGGTCGCTTGCGACATCTACCTTATACGCCGCAGTGTGCATCCTCGCGGAGCGTTTTTTTACTTTACAGGAAAGCAATTTCCTGTAAAGTAAAAAATAAAGCTGACCCTTTCGGGTCAGCTTTACTTTTATGGTTGAGTACTTATGATTACTGAAGTAAGGATAATACACCCTGAGTAGACTGATTAGCCTGTGCTAACATAGACTGACCTGCCTGAGCAAGGATGTTATTCTTGCTGTATGTAACCATTTCAGAAGCCATATCTGTATCACGGATACGGGATTCTGCTGACTGGGTATTCTCAGATGTGGTATCCAGGTTGGCAATTGTATGCTCCAGACGGTTCTGGATAGCACCCATTGCGGAACGCTGTTTAGAAACAACTTCAATTGCATCCTGAACTGCTTTCATGTAAGAACCAGCTTTTGTAAATGTACTTACACTTAAAGCTGTCTTAAGACCAATCTTTGTTGCACACATATTAGCAATTGAGAAGTCGATAGACTGTCCGGAAAGGGCACCTACCTGTAATTTCATCTTCTTTGTTGCTCCAGAGAATGTACCATCTAACAGGTTCATTGTGTTGAACTGTGTAGTAGACTGGATACGGTTGATTTCAGATGTTAACTGATCCAACTCAGCACGGATAGCGCTTCTATCTACAGAAGTGTTAGTTCCGTTAGCTGCCTGTGTAGCAAGTTCGTTCATACGCTGTAAGATAGAATGTGTTTCATTTAATGCACCCTCAGCGGTCTGTACTAAAGATACACCATCCTGTGCGTTTGAAGAAGCTTTGTTAAGACCACGGATCTGGCTTCTCATTTTCTCAGAAATGGAAAGTCCTGCTGCGTCATCTGCAGCACGGTTGATTTTGTAACCGGAAGATAATTTCTCAGTTGATTTTGCCTGTGCGCTTGTTGTGATACCTAACTGTCTGTTTGTGTTTGCTGCCTGTAAATTGTGCTGTACTACCATAATTAATTCCTCCTTGAATTTAACGTCGCTTCCTTGCGACTACTTGTTTGTTGTTACAGATATCTTATCGGCCGTACGCTCCTCAAATCCATCTGCTAAGTAACAATATCTTGTTTACTTGTTATATATATCGGACAGTTGTCTCGATACTTTATAGTAAATGGAAAAATTTTTTAAATTTTTCCAGTCTACTTCTTATTATCCAGAAATGCAGCTTCCGGAGTTCCCATTTTCATCATATTTCTGTAATAGGAATTCACCGCCTGTCTGGATTTCTTCACTTCCTTAATCTGTTTCTTCACGGAAGTAAATTTCTGCTGCATCAATACCTGATTGCGTTTTTCCTGGCTCTGGATTGCAGTGCTCTTGTCCATGATTGCGGTAATATACTGCTTCATCTGAGCAATGTCTTCCGAATATGCCCTGCGGTTCTCTGTCAAATCAGCTCGGACCCGGTCATAAATCTGACTGAATCCGTCATCTAACTTTGATAACTGCTCTACCAGATCTGCCTTACGGTTCAGATTTTCTTCCAGCTCATCCGGATCTAAATCCGGATTTTCCAGCATATCCTTCTGCAATACATTTAATGCCATAATTGTATCCAGCAGTTCTATTTTTTTCGTAAGGCTCTGTTTTAAGATTTCAATATAGCTGTTATTTGCTGTGTGCAAGCTTCATTACCTCTTTCCAAGTATCACGCATGGTGCGAAGGTGTACCAGTACTTCCTCTAAGATTTCTTTATCCTTTTTCATGTTTGCCTCAACCAGGCGTTCCTGTAAGTACTTATACACATTTTCAAAGTCCTTTGCAACCGGATACTTATGATTTAAGGTTGCCTGAAACTCTTCTATGATATTTTCTACTTTTACAATATTTGTATGGGCTTTCTGGATATTATTCTCCTCAATTCCCATGATTGCAATATTACAGAATTTGATGGCACCTTCATAAAGCATCAGTGTCAATTCTGCCGGAGAAGCAGTCATAATCTTACTGTTCTGATATGCTGCATATCCATTGTTCATTGTCATCGTGTTACCTCCATGTATTTTCACATTATCACCGGTCTAAGCCTGTGACTGACATTTATCGGCTCTTATGAACCTAAGAGACCTGACAGTGAGGATGTAGACTGCTGTAATTTTGCCAGTGCAGTTTCCATCGCTGCAAATTTCTTATAATAAGAATCTTCCATCGAAGTAATCTTATCTTCCCACTTCTTAATGGTGGTAGTGTAATTGCTATACTCTTTTGCCATCTGCTTATCATTATAAACAGTCATTGCACTGCTCAGAGAATTAGAGCGCATCTTGGTATCAATCTCATTGTATACACCGGTAACAAGCTGCTGCATGAATGCCGTAACTGTATCCGGGTCTTCCTCTATCATCTGTTTGAGCTTATTGGTCTTAGAGGAAACCGCAGAATCATCTGCATCACCATCAATATGATAGGCATTTTCCTCATTCTCATCTGCATTGAGATATCCCAGGGTTGAAATACCAAAGCTGGAAAGGCTATAACTCTTGCCATTCACAGTATATCCCTTATACATGGCACTGGTCATGGAATTTAAAAGGTTACCCAGACTGTCATCCCGGCGAAGCAATGCACTCTTTACCTTCTTCTCCCATTCCTCGACTTCAGAATCTGTCATGGCATCTTTTTCTTCCGTTGTCAACGGCTCATATCCTTTGGCAGAATCTGCGTTGTAAAGAGAAGTCATCTCATTAATCAGGGAATTATATTCTTTTAAGAAATCCTTTATTTTCTTGTATACACCGTCTACATCATTCTTTACGGTTACATTAAGCTCGCTGCCTTCAGTAGAAGCCAGTGCCTCAATCTTCAGTCCGTTAATGCTGAAGGAGTTAGAGGATGACGTATATTTTGCATTATTTACATAAATCTCTGCATCCTGACCATCTACGCGGGTTGCATCCGTATTGTACTGTGTCTTGTCAGCTGCATTGGCAAGCTGTTTTACCGCATAGGAAATACGTGTCTCTAATGCCGCCTGATCTTCCCCGTTATCTAACAGGGCATATTTCTCAAGGACTGCCTTATTGTCACTGATAATCTTATTCTGGGCAGTAATACTATCCTGCTCTTTCGTAATCTTATCATTGTATGCATTGGTAAGTTCTTCTATGGATGCATATTCTGAATCTGCTGTCCCCTTATAAGCATGCTGTACACTGGTGATAAAATCATTCATATCCGCTTTTTCATCAGCTGTCAGGGTGTCATCCGCTGCCTGGGCATCATACTTGTCTACTGCCGCCTTTGCTGCCGCAAATTCTGCGATGGTAACCTGTTTTACATCTTCTCCGGCATTTTCATCCTTCTTCTCAACAAGACCTGCTTTGGCTGCAAGAGCATTCAGGCGGTCTGTACCGGTTGCTTTTTTATCATCTGCGACTGTATCGTCTGCTACAATCAGCTTTCCTTCTGAATCTCTTTTAAAGTTTCCATCATCATCTAATTCATATGTTTTGGATAAATCAGCTTTGGACATAGCTGCCAGTTCATCCAAATCACGGATTTCTCCTGCATTATCAAGTCCCTTATATGCATTCATCATGGTCTCATAGGAAGATGCATAATTTACCTTTGTTGTATAACCGGAAATCTTAGAGCGTGACTGCGTAATGCTGTTATTGGCTGCAGAAATTGCGTCCTTGGAATTCTGCAGATCTGTAAGAATCTGCGCTATATCCTGTCCATCATACGCTGCCCATGACTTATAATTCTCTGTATTGCTCTTGGAAGCTACCCTCAAGCCCAGTGCCTTTAATGCGTCACTTCCGTTAGCATCTGCTCCTGCCAGACTGAAATCATTGGCTGCCCCCGTTCCGGATGCTGCCACATAAATTCTCTGGTTCGTAGCATCATAAGAGGCTTTTACGCCTGCACCATTTAATTTGGAGACAAAATCACTGACGGTTGTATCTGCTGTCACTTCAATGGTGCTGGTTTTTCCTGCGGATGTCACTTCAATCTTTCCACCGGAAAAGCTGTCATCACCCAATAACTCACTGAGTTTGGTTGCTCCTGTTGTAGAAGCTGCTAACTGACCGCCGGTAAGATAACCAGACTTTGCCACCTGATTAATCTTTAAGCTGTAGCTTCCATTTACAGCAGTACCCTCTGCACTGACACTTGCCTTGGTAGAATCTGATACTGTAGCCATCTTGGTTTTATAAGCAGAACTGTACTTTAAGCTTGTCATGTTGCTGTAAAGGCTCTTTACCTTTTTATTTAATGTCTTCCATGCATCCTGCTTCCAGGAAAGCTTGGTCTGTGCTTTTACATATGTATTTTTCTTTACATTATATGCAGATACGAGCTGTGTAACAATCGACTCGGTATCCATTCCTGACGCTAATCCTGATACTCGAATTGCCATCTTAAGTACCTCCTATCTCTTCTCGTCTACCATCAGCCCTGCCATCTCCCAGAGTTTCTGTATCATGTCAAGTGTCTTCTCCGGCGGATATTCTTTAATCACTTTCTTGCTCTCTTTATCCACAATCTTAATGGTAACACGATTTGTTCCTTCATGGATGCCAAAGATTGCTTCTGTATGAGACTGACTGCGATTGATGCTCTCCACCGCCTTCTTAACCTGTTCCGAGGAAGAGGCAGTTGCTTTTTCTTCTTCTATTGGATTCTGACCCTGTGCTACTGCTGCATTTTCTAATACGCTGGCATTTTCCTGCTGCATTTCATCTGCACTTGTCTGTAATCCTTCTGTTGTTACTGCTGAACTTTCTCTTATTGTTCCCTGAACCGGAGAACTTCCCTGATACACCGATCCACTGTTTCTGATTGATTCAATTGACATTGCTTACACCTCCATGTGCTTCTTGTCATTTCCGTTTACCATTGTTCTAACTCTTATATCGGTAGAACCCGTAAATTTATTTAGCGGTTACAGTAAATTTTTCAAAGCCTCTAACCCATCAGCTTTAAGAGAAGCTTCATTCTCCTTCTGAATCTGTAAATATACTTCTTTCCGGTATACCGGCACATTCTTCGGTGCTGAGATGCCGATTTTAATCTGGTCTCCTCTGATTTCCAGTACTGTTATCTCAATATTGTTATTGACAACAAGGGATTCTCCCTTTTTTCTTGTTAATGCCAGCATCTTATTCACCTGCCTTCTTCTTTGCTTCTTCTAAAATTTCATAAATTCTGTATCTTACCGGCAGGTCATCCTCTACGATAATCTGACTCGCTTTTCTTGTGTCTGTATTAATTACAATCGGTGCTTTTAAGTTCACTGCAAGTTCTTTGATATCCTGTGGCACGGTAACTGTTACCAGTACATAAAGGTTATCCTCTTTTATGGTTCCAAGGTTCTTTAACAATTCATCTTCCACACTTGGATTATATGTTTCACAAACGAACAGCGGATCCATTACCGGAAATGCTATCTCCGGCTCATCCATGGACTGTAACCAGGATATGGATGGTCTGCCTTCTTTTTCTTCATCGAAGATTAAGGTAAACTTCTTCATATCCGGAAATCCAATGATTCCGTCCTCAAATGTTATGATTTTGCTTTCGTCAATTTCTATTTCCCCAAACAATCTTGTTGCTGCTTTCATGCCAGTTTCTCCTTTCTTACAGATAATCCAGTAAAGTCTGTCTTTCTAATTTAGCGGCCGCCTGTAAAGATGCCTGATATGCAGTATAGGAAGAAGTATAGTCAATGATAATCTCTGATAAATCCTTATCCTCATTGTCTGATTTTAATGCCTCTACCGTCTGCTGCTGATTAGACATGCGGTTCTTTGTGATATCAAGCTGCTGTCCCTTGCTTCCCACATCCGTGATTGCAAGGTTTACATCTGACATATAGCCTTCGAATTTTGTCAGTCCCCTGTTAAACACTGTCTGCAGCTGATGGTCTGCATAATCTGCCTGTTTCTGGGCGGCAGCCAGACAGCTTTCCAAATATTCCTGGTCGTCCTTTGAGGAATACTGGCTTAAGCCTTTCATTTCCTTAATGTTGTCCACTACACTATGTGCGTCAATCGCTGACTGCACAATGGAAGTAAGATTATCTAAATCTCTTGCGATATCAGAATTGAACACTGTGCTTGCCTGTGTATTTACCACCAGTGTCTGATTCGATGCAATGGTATATTCAATATCCTGCCGGACTCTCTTTCCATTTTCAAAATTAGTATATTGGATTGGATTAGCCGCATCTGTATTATTGGTACAGTCAAAATAATTCTCCGGTCTTAATTCTCCTTTGGAAAATCCGGTCTTATCATAATTTATAGAAACCGTTGCCCCTAATGATTTCAGATTTGATGCCAGTGTTTTTCCCATCAGGAATTCACCGGTGTCTTTATTAAAGACAATGTCATTATCTGCTATTGCATAAGAAGACGCTTCTAAATCACTGGTGGTAACAGTGGTAACATTCAGTTCCTTCGTGGTCATCTGTCCGGTTGTTGTGTCTGTATAACTGTAACTGATTTTTCCACCAGTAATATCGGTAATATTATCATAGGAAAGGCGCAATCTGTGCAGTGTAGTATTCTCCGGTGTACCCGGTGCTGTCTTTGCAGCTACGTCTGCAGCTGTCGGGGTCTTAACATTTCCATAGGAATAATTATATTCTTCGATTTTATCTGCGGATAAATACTCGCTGATATTATAAGTCTCTTTGCTGTCTGCCTGGAATGTCAAGGTTGAATTCGTCTTATAACCGGTAAATACTGTTCTTCCTGCATAATCTGCATCACCTTCAGAATAAATCTGGTCACTTAAGGACTGTAACTGCTTTAAAATAGTCTTACGGTTTTCTTCCGTCAGTGTTCCATTGGCTCCTGCATCACACTGGGTGTGGATGGTAGTCAGCAGCTTTTTCATGTTAGTAAGAGAGGTTTCGGTAACATCTAACCACGCCTCTGCATCCGGAATATTTTTTTCATAATACTGATTAATCTGGCTTAAACTGCTGCGCAGCCGAAGTGCACGGATAGCAATAACCGGGTCATCGGATGGCTTACTGATTTTCTTCTGTGAAGTCATCTGATTATTCAATGTATTCACATTGGTCTTATTTCCATTGATATTTATTTTGGTATTGCTCATGATCATGTTATTGGTTACTCTCATTCTAACAAACCTCCTTATACTCCGGTCTCTAAGATTAATCTGTCATACATCTCTGCCATAACAGAAACCATCTTGGATGCCAGATTATATGCATTCTGGAATTTTACTAAGTCCAGTGCTTCTTCATCTTCATCTACACCGGATACAGACTGTCTCTGCATATCGATAGTCGACTCTATATTGGAATAATTCTTGCTGAAAAGCTCCGCTTCTTCTGTATCTACAGAAATATCCGAAAGCAGACACTGTAAGAAATCATTCGCCCCCGTTCCACGGTAAAGCTTGGTATCACTCTCTAATTTCTTCAAGCTATCCAGCAATGTATACTTATCCACACCATCAGTGTACTCTGACCTGGTTACTGCTGCAAATCTTCCCGGGTCTGTTATGGACTCTGAATTTACAGCAAAGTTTAATGCTGTCAGCTGATAATAAGTATTGGAACCGGAGGATATCTGTGTATCTGTAAAATCATATTCTCCGCCTAAAGCTCTCTTTCCTACAAAGAAGCTTCCCATTTCTTTTCCATTTAAATCTACTGCCGGATCAGCTGCATCTCCACGTTCAATATCATTAAATGCTTTGGTAAAGCTCCTTAAGAACTGGTTCATCTGGGACATATAGTATGGGATTCCCATGGCATCCACACTCTTTCCAATGCTGACACTTTCTCCTAAGAACTTGCTTCTCTGGGATGCATTTAACTCCTGTTTTAATGTAAAAGTATAACTTCCATCTGCATTCATGGTAAAATCGGAATAAAGATAATCATTGTTTAATACGGTTATAATTCCCTGTTCTGCAATGGATAATTTCTCTGCATCCGTCATAGATGGATTCTTTACGGTAATCTGTGTTACGGTTCTTCCATCTACCACAGTATTCTGGATACTTCCGGCTTCTGTTCCTATTTTACCGGTAAAGTTCTCTGCATTATTTCCATCCCGCATTTCAAACAAAGCTCTTAAACTTCCACCCATGGATGCGCTGGCTGCATTGAATTTTACTCCGGTATCTGACCAGGTCAGGTCATATAATCCATCGATATCAGTCTGGTTAATCTTCTGCTCTCTCGCTTCATAGGAGAGGGTACGGTAATCGTATCCGTCCACCATGGTCTGTCCATTGATTTTCACGGTGTATTTATTAATTCCAAGATCCATATCCGGATAGTTACTGTTAGTAATTGGTACTTCTGATATTTCAACCGGAACAATTGCAGAAAGTTCATCCACCAAAAGAGCTCTCTTATCTCTCAGCTCATTGGCATGTCCACCATTGATTTCCACCTGATTAATCTGCTTATTAATCAATGCAATTTTCTCTGCAATGGAGTTTACATTATCTACAGTAGACTTAATCTCATTGTTTAAGGTTCCCTGTAATTCCTGAAGGTTCGTAGCAACTCCGTTAAAATAGGTGGCAAGACTCTGGGCACTTCCGATAAACTGCTTTCTTACATTTTCATCAAAGTTCGTATGCTGTGTGGTATCCAGATTATTAAACATGGTTTTTAACAATGTGGAAAAACCCTTTTCCGTATCATCATCTGTAAAATATGTCTGAATCTGTTCCATATAGTAAAGACGTTTCTGATACAATCCAAGATTTCCGTTATTATTCCAGTATTTCGTATCATAATAACTGTCCCGGAGCTGTGTAACAGAAACCGCATTTACTCCGGTTCCGGTGGTTCCGTATTTTGCATTGACACGCATTCCTTCACCGGCTTCTTTATTCGTTACCTGTTTACTGTAACCCTTGGTCTGTACATTGGATACGTTATTGGCAGCAGTATTTACAGATGCCTGAAATGCATTTAATGCAGATGCTGCTATATTTAATCCAAAAAATTGTGACGGCATATTCCCACCTCTTCTATATTACAATCCGTTAATTAAAGTCTCTATCATGTCACTAACCACATTCATAAAGCGGCTGGCTGCATTGTAAGCATTCTGGAACTGAATCATACTGGTCAGTTCCTCGTCAGAAGAAACTCCGATTACCTGCTGACGCTTATTATCAACGGTATTTACCGTGTTATTCAGTGTCTCTGACATGGTATTGTAAACAGAACCTGCTGTTCCTGTTTCACCAATCATCTGTGCATAATATTCCATAAAGGTACATTTACTGGTAGCATTTGGGTTCAAAGAAATCTCATTCTTCTTCCACATCTCTGTAAATGCGGTACCAAGCTGCTGTGCTACCTGTTTATTATCACTATCCTGTGTCAGATGTGGGATGTAAGATGGCTGGCTGATAATTTCATCATTTACCTTAAGGCTGGACAAGGTATACATTTTAGAAATATCTGTTGCACTTTCCTCATTGTATACATAGTATGTTCTGGTATTTCCAGCCGCATCCGTTACATTCACCTCTGTATAGCGGTCCGTTCCTACCCTGGAAAACAGCTCCTGCGGTGGAAGCTTTCCATCGCTTCCTACTGCGCAGTTATCTGTATCTAAAACTTTCATTCCCTGTGTAATGGTAAACGCATTTCCATCTGCTGTTGTTCCGGTTAAATCTGTGCCGGTATATTCTACATTCGGACAGAAGATATCATTGATTGCAGTAACCATTTTATGTACCAGCTGGTCTAATTCTGCCTCTGTAGAAAGCATTACAGACATTCCTGCATCATCATTATATTCCTGACGGGATTTTCCTTCTATATCACGGTAATCTGCCACATAATTTCCACGCTGCATTACCAGTGCCTTCAATTCTCCGATGTCGGTGTTATAAGCAGACGAAATATCTACATTAAAGTTAAATACATCGGCTGTCTGTCCACGATTCGTATCTGACATCTGCGGCCAGTATGGTGTAATATAACCGGTCTCGTCATCTACGCTTTTTCCCATCTCATATACCTGGGCACGATTTACGAAATCAACACCTTCTATTGAGACAAATACAGTTCCATCGTATTTTTCATCATAGTCGATATGAACCAGACCTGCCAGTTCGTCCAGTGCGTTATCCCGCTGATCCCTTAATTCCATTGCAGTCTCGACTCCACCAGCCTCGATTTTTACAATGCTTTCGTTTAAATCATAGATTTTCTTTCCCAGTTCATTAATCCGGTCAATATCTTTGGAAATTTTTGTATTTAAATTATTCTGATAGTTCTGTAAGCTTGTGTAAACGGCTTTCGCCCGGCTGATAAACAGACTCGATTTCTGCATTACAAGGTTCTGGTTTACCGAATCAGAAGGATCTTTGGAGAACTCTTCAAATGCAGTATATAAAGACGAGATACTATCCTGGAATGCTTCTCCCTCCAACTCCTGAAAATAAGTATAAATTTCATTTGTTGCAGAGTAGCATGCGGAATAAAAAGACTGTCTTCCAGTCTCTGTACGATATGATTTATCTAAAAATATATCTCTTGAATGAATGACATCTGCAATACTTACACCAAGTCCGGACTGCTGATTACTGATTGCTGCATTTTTATCAAATGTATTGTAATGGCGGTCCGCCTGAATGACCTGCTGGCGCACATATCCGGTTGTGTCAACATTCGCAAGGTTATTTGCTGTCGTATTCAAGGCATTCTGGCTTGTCCGAAGTCCAGAAGAACCAATATATAAACTTCCCATTCCATTTGCCATGGTACATTTCCTCCTGCCTACTGTTTCGTGTCAAAAGCACTGCTTCCTAACAAATCTCCGGTATTGTATGCAGATTTGTTATAATTTGCCGTTTCCGGTGCCTGCCGCAGGCTCTTAAACAAGGTCAGGTCAAACTCCACCATCTCTAAGGACTGTTTAATCAGTGCCTGATTCTGTGTGTTCAGCTGTGCCATTTCCTTTAACGTCCTGTGAAGTTTATCCCGAAGTGAAATAAGGCGGCTTTGTTCTTTTGGCTGTGATTCCAGTATCTGTATCATGGTCTCAATGGTAAAATCATCCTTTGATTTACCCAGTACATCTGCCATATCCTGTAAGATGGTTCTGCGGCGCACTTCATATCCATGAAGCACATCTGTCATTTCCTGCTCCATTGCAGTAATTTCTTCCAGTCTCTTTACATTTCCGGCAACCAGTACATCTGTCTTCTCTTTTGAAAGAACAATCAGCTCCTGATATTGTTTATCTTCCTGCAGAAGTACATCTGCCAAATCATCCATCAAACTAGCCACGGCTTATCCTCACTTCTTACTTCTTCATTTCGTTATATTTTGCCAGTAACATACTTGCAAAATCTCCGGAATCCACATCATATTTTCCTGACTGGACACTTGTTTTCAGTTCTGCTACTTTATCTTCCCTGATATCCGAAGCTTCTGCGACTGCCTGTTTTGCGATCTGGTAATCTCTTCCCAACCGGGAAATCTGCACTTCATCCCTGCCGGTGCTTACACCATATGGCTGCTGTACTTTACCAGTCTTACTTGTTTTATATATGGATGCGATCTGGTTATAAGCTTCTATACGCATAACGGCATCTCCTTTCTTCCTTGAAATGATTCGCATTTCTGCTGTCTAATCTATTTATCGGACGTTTCTTTGGAAAACTTAGTGCAATTTTAAGAAAATATTTTTCCTGCTGATTTTTCTTCTGTTAGCAGCCTATAAGAATAACCCCGGCATCTGTTCTGATACCGGGGTATCCCTTTTCGCTTTCATTTTTTATCTTTAATAATACCTGTAACTTCTCACCGGATGGCTTGCAGTATACACAATTGACAGGATTAAAAGCAGTACACTGATTCCCGCCAGCACAATGGTTGCAATTGCAAGTCCTTTTTTCTTCGTCTGTAAGCCCTGGAATCCACACCAGAATTCCAGCACAATTATAATTGCTCCGTATGTAATGCCAAAGAAGGATAACAGCAGCCCCACCAAGCCGATTACAAAACCTGCAATTGTCCAGTTCTCCCGTGTCTTTCTGGATTTCTCCACAAACTGATTGGCACTGTTCTGCGGCGGAATATATCCCTGCTGTGGTGGCATTCCCTGCTGCATCGGTGCTCCCTGCTGCATTGGTGCTCCCTGCTGCATTGGTGCTCCCTGCTGTATCGGCATTCCCTGCTGTGGTGCCAGACCCATCATATCAATGCGATGTAGTTCTACAAACAGCGGTTCTAAATCATCCCGGAAAGATTTCTTTGGAATGGCACCTACAAAGCCTTCCAGCCCTCTTGGTTTCTCAAAAGTTCCCATATATGCCAGCACAATCACTTCTGTTCCATGAATGTAATATTCTATAGAACGTTTTCCCTTCATCCACGGGTCATTGAAGAAATAATAATTGGCATTTGGCTTTGGTATCTGTACATACTGGTTGGCTGCCAGATAATTCTGAATCACCTGGTTAATCACCGCCGGTGCCGCATGCACGCTAAATCTGTATTCTGTTTTTTCTTTACTCATTTTTCTTCTCCTTTATATTATGTAAACCGCCTTTATTCCATCGGGCATCCCCGACGTTCCGGTCCTTCCATGCCACTTACATACCGGGCATTGAATTCCATATTAATCTCCCGGAGTTCCTTCTCTCCATCAATGTATGCCTGATACATTTCCACGATTCCGGCACTGCATCCATCGCAGGTTGCAGAAATATTTCCCAAGGATTCTGCAACAATTGCCTCACGTTCTTCTTTTGTTGTATCTTTAATTAAATATCCGCTCATTCTAATTCTCCTTACCAATCACTTTTACGCAAACAGCTTCTTCACATTTTTGGCATCAAAGGTTACGGATGGCACATGGTCTACTTCGATCTGATAAAGGGCATTGGCTGCTAAATGTTCTGCTGCCTGTTCTAAATCACGGATACCGGAAGTATGCTTAAACTGCTCTACGATTGCATCCAGTCCATCCTCTGTTACAACACATTCACCCTGATGCAGGCCGATTCGTTTTAATACCTTCGGAAGCGCAAAACGTGAGAAAATAATCTTCTTTTCTTCTGATGTATAATCCGGAATATCGATTACTGCAAAACGGGATAAAATCGGTGCACTGATATCGGCTTTATTGTTAGCAGTAGCAATCGGATAAACTCCCACGGTCGGAACCATACATTCCATATAGTTGTCGGTAAATCCAAGGTTATCTAACAAGGTTAACAACACATCTGCCGGGTTTCCGTTTCCCTTGCCGGATGCTGCTTTATCCAACTCATTGATAATAAATACCAGATTGGATTCTCCTGCCATGGAAAACGCTTCCATGATAATTCCAGGCTTTGCATTGGCATAAATACGTGAGCTTCCGGTCAGCTGCTCCGGGTCATTGATGGAACTCATATCAAGTGTTGTCCAAGGCAGCTTTAAGATTCTTGCTACCGCATAGGCTATCTGGGATTTTCCGGTTCCTGCCGGCCCCACCAGAAGCAGTCCATATGCCGGCAGGGTATGGGTTCTGTTAATCTGAATGATGGTTTCCATGATACGCTGTTTTACTTTCTCCATGCCATATAACTCTTCATCGAGAATCTTTCTTGCTTCTACCGGATCAATTGCCTCAAAATAATTGCTCTTCCACTGGATATTCATCATAATGGACAATGCTCTCTGGGCATGACGGCGTTCCTCCGGTGATACCTCATGGGAGCGTGCTACTGCAAGGTTTCTTCTCGCCCAGAGGCGAATATTATCCGGCATGGTTCTGCCGGCACAGGTCATGAAATCAGAAATGCTCTGTAAGCTGGTCAGCTTCATATCATCTCCATTTTCATCCTCTTCTTCCTCGTCCATTTCCTCTGTCGGTGCACTGCTGGCAAGAAGTCTCTCTATCATAAACTGTAAAAATCCATCCTCTGCAGACAATTTGGTTCCTGCGCCAAAGGTTGTCTCACGAATCTTGTATACAGCATACCCGTCTTCCCTGTTTTCTCCGGAAAGGCGCACACTGATATGATTTTCTCCCAGCCATTTAATCAGGCTGACGAAACGTGCATCTACTTTTAAAATATCTGCACTGTAAGTCTCGCTTTCTTCCTTAAATTCAAAAGCAGTCTGCTGGCTCTGGTTGGCAAACACTCCACCGGAATGATGTTTCCACTGACGGCTCTGATTGTCAAGAACAAGTATCGGCTCATCCGCTGTCTTCTCTTTCTCGTTGGACTGAAAAGTTGTATAAGTGCATACGGACTCTGTCTTCTTCCCGCCCGGTGCATTACTAAAGTCAAAAACTGGCATTTTTCTCTCTCCTGTATTTTTCATTTGTCCTCTTAAACTGATAAAAAGACCTTTTCTCTCAGAATACCACAAGGGTTCTGAAAAGAAAAGGTCTTGCTGTTTTATTATCTGCTGTTATTCTACACCCTTTAAGGTTTCTACCATATCAAGCTTACGGATTCGTTTTGAGAACATGAAGCTTACCAGCATGGAAATAATCATAACAAAAATTCCTGCTATCACATAATCCACCGGTGCCAGCATCAGGTTGTAATCAAAGTTCTCTCCGTTGGTATTAATCATGGCATTCAGTGAAACATTTCCAAGAGGTGCTCCGATAATAATTCCAATGATACTAAGCCACAGATTCTGCATGCTTAAAATTCTTCTTATCTTAGAGGAACGCAGTCCCAATACCTTTAAGGTTGCAAATTCTTTTACTCTTTCATGAAAGGAAAGTACGCCGGAATTATATAATACGACAACTATCATAAGTATGGAAAACACCGCCATCATACCTACCATCATATTCATGATTTCCATACTGCTTTCATATGCTGCCTGCATTTCACTCTTACTGTTTACTCCGGTTACATAATCAAGGTCTGCCTTGTCCTTTGCAGCTTTATCATCCGTCATCAGAAAGCTTGGTGTATATTCTGCACCTGTTTTCTCATAATCTTCTCTAAGATAAGCTATTCCCTGGGACTCAAGGCTCCGGTAAATGGTTCCGACCTTTGCTTCATACCAGGTGTTTTTCGTATAAAGATGCCAGTAAATGGTATCCCCTACCTTTACATCAAGGTCAGCTGCCAGTTTACGGCTGATGCCGATGGTTCCCAGTGTCAGTTTTTTAACCTGATTATTCAGGTCAAGAATATTATATAAGTTCTTTCCTTCCAAAACGGTAACTGTTTCTTTTTTCTTTTTATCAGATGGTGCATTTTTCTCTTTTGCCACTTCCACCTGGTTCATCATAACCATTTCGCCGTCCAGTTCCTCTGCCATATCATCTACCGTTTCAGTCTTGGCATCTTCCGAAAATTTAATCTGATATTCGCCTACGGTTACACGGTTAAAGTTAATCTCTATCATACTGCCCAAGAGTTCATTACAGCCAACCGCATATATCATCAGCAGCATACCAACTGCCGTTCCGATTACACACATAAAGCTTCTTAACTTGGCTCTGGAAATATCCCTGAGATTGTACTGGCTGGTAAAGGAAAGTTTTTTCCAGAATGGCAGTCTCTCAAAAATGCATTTCTTTCCCTTCTTCGGTGCTGCCGGCCGCAATGCCTCTGCCGGTTTAATACGAAGCAGTTTCCTGCAGCTGATATAGGAAGCAAGTACACATACTGTCACAATTCCTGCTGCAATGATTAAATACATCGGATGAAATACCGAATGCAGACCCGGCACGATATACCAGTTTGCAAACATGCCAATGACTGCCGGGCTTCCCCACAAAGTTCCCACTAACAGTCCAAGAACGACTCCAACCACGGAAACAACCAGACTGAAGCTGATATAATGCAGCATGATTTTATGCCGTTTCAAACCAAGGGCATTCATGGTTCCTATCTGGGTACGCTGCTGTTCTACCATTCTCCCCATGGATGTTGCAATTACTAAGATTGCGATTCCCACAAATATAATGACAAATAAGTAGGAAAATGACTGGTGCTGCTCTAATTCACTGTCTAATCTTGCCAGTCCAGGAATGGATTTTCTATCCACAATAGCAGAATAATCATGGTCAATGCTTTCCGCCAAAGCCTCCTCATGGGCAAGCCCGCCGCCATCTGTGGTTACAATAATCATCTGGGTATATGGCATTATTTTGGCAAGCTTTTCATCGCTGATTTTATCAACCATGTGGTTGATGTAATCACGGATTGGAAATGCATCATAAGACATGTATACAATTGCAATATTTTCAAGATACATATCTGCATCTCCGTCGGCTTCACGGAATTCGTATTCTGCACTCTCTACCAATCCTTTTACTTCTCTGGTAAAGGTGATTCCATTGTATTCAATGGTAAAATCATCGCCTACTTTAATATTTCTAAGCCTGGCAAATGCATTGGCAAGCCAGATTCCATCGGTATCCGTCGGGTCAAAAGGTTCTCCCGATATATAATATGGTGTATCTACGAGGTTTTCACGTTCTAAATAAATATCCACCTGCGCACCATCACAATTCGGTGCACTTCCGGTCACGGACATACGAAGCTGGGCATCTTTTACAAAATCAAGATTTCTTACGGTATCAAGTTCATCATCAGAAAAGCCTTCTCCATACATCCAGACATCGGAAAGATTACATTCTTTATGGTAATTTTCTCTAGCAACCTTCTGGGATAATACATGTCCCTCAAAGGTACAGAATAATGCCATCGCTAATGCAGCCAGCAGAAATACGGAAAAGAATGCGCCAAAATTCGCCTTGTAATCACGCAGCATTTTGCGAAATAACATTACCACTCCACCTCCTCTACAGCCAGTGGTTGTTCATTTTCCACAATTTCACGGATTTTTCCGTTTTTCATGCGAATGACTTTGTCTGCACATTTTGCAATATCTGCATTATGGGTTACTAAAATTACAGTATCCTGATTCTCTCTGCTTCGTTTCTGTAACAACTGTAATACAATCACTCCGGTCTCGGAATCCAATGCTCCGGTCGGTTCATCACCAAGAATAATTCTTGGTTTCTTGGACAACGCTCTTGCAATGGAAACACGCTGCTGCTCTCCACCGGAAAGCTGTGCCGGGAATTTATTCTTATGGTCAGCAAGACCTACGGCTTCTAACATTTTGCCCGGGTCTTCTGCATTTTTTACGATACTTTTTGTCAATGCCACATTTTCATATGCGGTAAGACTCGGAAGCAGATTATAGAACTGAAAGATAAATCCAATTTTATCTGCCCGGAAATCAGATAACTGCTTATCATTCATGGAAGAGACCTTTTCTCCATCAATCATAACCTCTCCCTCTGATGGCTGATCCATTCCGCCCAACATATTAAGCACGGTTGATTTTCCTGCACCGGACTGTCCTAAAATTACCACGAATTCCCCTTCTTCAATGGTAAAGTTCACATGATTGACCGCATATTGCAGTGCTTCTCCCTCTCCATAGGTACGAACCACATCTTTAAACTCAACAATTGTTTTTTTTGTTTCTTTTTTCATAGTTCCATATTCTCCTTTTTTTGCACGAGTTAGTCATGCCTAATTGGAATTATAGCATAAAAATAAGGATAACCAAGTTCCGGTTATCCTCTTGAGAAATATTATCATTATTTTTCAAAAAAATTTATTCTGCTAATCCTTTGATTTCATCCACAGATAATCCTGAAATTTCTGCTATCTGCTCCAAAGAAAAGCTACCCATCCGGAGCATCCGGGTTGCAGCTTTAACAGATGCCTGTTTTTCACCCTGTTCTACCCCTGCCTCAAACTCCGCTTTGCGAAGTTTCTTTTCTTCTTCCACTTTATCATATTCGAAAATACTCATCGCAACTACCTCCGCACGATTCTTTTTCAGGAAATCTCTTAAGTCTTATTAATGGGTCTGTTCATATTCTAAGAATTCTTTTGTCTTAGACCAGTACTTGATTCCCCAGTTTTCAAAATTCCATTCTTCCATATAGGCATTGCACTCATAATCCACATAATAGAGGACATTCTGCCACAGGATAAAATTTGTAGGGAAATAATCAATATTTGTATGTGCAGCATATAACTTTGTGCACATTTCTTTTACCTGTTGCAGGCAGATTTCCGGCAGTGCATCCTTTTCCACCTGCTGATAGACAGTGTCTCCCGGAATGTATTCCTTTAAAATGCGTTCCTGTGTTTCATCGATATCAAGCAGCTTTGGCATGGTAATTCCAATTTCCATAAGCCGTTTATAATCCCTTTTTTCAGCCTCTAACTTATTATCAAACTGATAATAACTGCATGGTTCATGGTGGATCTGTTTCAGGACATATTCCTTCTCCCCATCTGTCACAAGATAGGAATAGCCGCCTTTCCCCTTTCCAAGCAGTTTTTTCACTTTATATTCTTTTCCGTTTAATGTCATTATCTCTTCTTCCGGCAGTTCCATTTCCATTCCAACATCCAGTTTCTTTTCATAAGCCAGCTTATCCGCCATGCGGATGCTGCGCTGTTTTCCGGTATCATCCACCAGAAGAATCGTAACCATCGGTTCTTCCCCTTCCGGCCGTCCTTCACAGCCGAATTCATCCTCAATAATATCTGTGATTTTGTATTTTTTCATCTGTTGATTCCTTTCCCGTTACTTCCTTTATTTCTTTTGAAATATCTATGCTTCTATTACGAGACCAACTTTTAACTGCTCCACCATATCGCCTAACTCCTGCTGTAGAATCCGAAAAGCTCTTCCTCCCGTACAGTGACCGGTATAAATCTTTTTTACACCGGTTTCCTTTATTTTTTCTGCCAACTGCCGAATTTCAGTTTCCCCCTTTTGAAAAATGTGGAAACCACCAATCATCATTTTTGTCGGCTTTTCAAACAGTTTGCTGACCTCATTTATAATATTGTCTGCGCCACCATGCGAACAGCTGTTAAAAATAATAAGACCATCCTCTTCCTCTATTACAAGACTTTGTTCATGGGCGAAATCGTCCGGTCGCCAACGTCTGCCGTCTCTGATATACATTTTATTGGCGGCTCCGATTGTCTCAAGACCTTTTGTCGTATGGGGAATCAGATATACATTTTCATAAAGTTTGTACTTTCCGGTCACATATTCAATTCTATCCTTCTGTATGGTTAAGATATGTTTTGGAATTCCAATATATTTATGAATAAACCACTTCTTAAAATAACAGTTTTCACCGGTTCCCTTTTGAAGGTAGAATTTTGCATTCTCATTTTCTTCAAAAAATGCCTGCATCCCATTTGCATGGTCATAATGGGCATGGGACAATACCCCATAATCCACTGTCCCGATATCCTTTTCCAATGCTTTTGCATTTACCAGAAAACGGTTTGATGCACCCGTATCAAGCAGTATATTTTTTCCTGCCTGTTCGATATAAATGCTCAACCCCCATTCTCCAGTTGCAATTTCCGTTCCTATATTATCTACTAATACAGTTGCTTTCAAATTGAATCCCCCTTTTCTTATCTCATTACTTTTCATTATACCAATTTCCACTATTTCTACAATCATATCCTGGCAGCTTTCTTCCTGCAATTTATTTTCCGTAATTTTCCTCCTGCAATTTTCCTTATGAAGCTCCATTGTAGTTTCTCCTGTTTCTCGTATTGTTAACTTATATCTTGTTTCAGGTTGACATTCTATTGATTTTTGTTTATCATAAAGAACTGTAAAATTCACACAGATACAAAGGAGACAAACCATGGATGCACTGACACTGGCACAGGAAATTATTGACGGACGACGCATTACGCGAGAGGATGATTTATCCTTTTTTCTTACCTGCGATTTAAAGGAATTATGCGAAGGAGCCGACAAAATCCGTGCTGCAAGAATTGGAGATAAAGTAGATTTATGTTCTATCATAAACGGACGAAGCGGACGCTGTCCGGAGGACTGTAAATATTGTGCACAATCTGCACATAACCATACCAACTGTGAAGTATATGACTTCCTGCCGGAAGAAGATATTATCAAAGCCTGCAAAATGAACGAAAGCGAAGGCGTTGACCGATTTTCTATCGTAACTGCGGGAAAAGCACTGACCGGTCCGGAGTTTGAAAAAGCCATTCACGCCTTTGAATCCATGCATCGGGAATGCAAAATCGATTTATGTGCTTCCATGGGATTTTTAGACGAAGAACAACTGCACCGCCTTCATGAGGCAGGCGTTACCAGCTATCATCATAATATAGAAACATCACGCCGGAATTTTCCAAATATCTGCACCACCCATACCTACGATATGAAAATTGAAACTTTAAAGAAAGTAAAAGCGGAAGGCATGTGCGCCTGCTCCGGTGGTATTATCGGAATGGGCGAAACCTGGGAAGACCGTCTGGATATGGCAGTAAGTTTAGCTGAACTGGGAATTGATTCTATTCCAATCAATGCTTTAATGCCAATCCCGGGAACTCCATTAGAAAATCTGCCGCAGTTAAGCGAAGATGATATTCTGCGCACCATCGCATTCTTCCGTTATATCAATCCGGATGCAAATATCCGTCTGGCTGCCGGCCGTGCACTGCTTACCAACGATGGTGAAACTGCTTTTCAGGCTGGTGCATCTGCAACCATTACCGGAAATATGCTGACTACCGTTGCCTGCGCTACCATAAGAAGTGACCGGAAATTGTTAGAAGATTTAGGCAGGGATGTAACCCCGGATTACTGGAAAGAAGCATAATAGATTCCGCAGCCTGTAGAACCTGCCACCGGCAGATTCTTATGGACCTTTGATAGAAAAAAGGAAGCCGTTCCATCGGAACTGCTTCCCTTTTTTATGCGGATAACCCACAAAATATTTTCCCGCATTTATGCGATTTTCCTACACCTGTATTCGGTCTGCAATTTCATTTCCAATTGCAAATCTGCTGTCTTTTGCCCCAATAATTACACAGTCACGCATTTTCTGGATGAGCTGTATGCGTTCCCCCTCATCTACAGAGTGGCTATGCAAGAAATCAAGCACTTCCGGCTGACCAAACATCCACTGAATGGTATAGGTTTCACCTGGTGTTGCTTTTGACAATGCCTGCATAGAAATCCCTCCTTTTCTCCTATTGTAGTTTTCACCTGCCCTGTTAGTCAATTGCTATCTTAGTTGCAATCTTCCAACAAATAGTATACGTATATAACAGGAGTAAGATACGGATTTTCTCTTTTATCTTTTTAAAATATCCTCCAAATCCAGACCATAACGTTTGGCAATATCTCTTGCATAACTTAAGCCATCCGGTGTCGTCCGGATGACCCGGTAACTCCGGGTACCCTCTTCTTTACTCTCCATCATTGCCACCAGATTATCGATTTTTCCTTTATTCTCCGGATGCTCATTATAGGTATCCAGCTGCTGTGTCAAATCATGGATATGAGTTACATAAAGACCGCAGCAGCCGATAATTCCGATTCCGGTCAGCACCTCTGATGCTATATAGCCTGCCTCAAGTCCACTGGTACTGGAAAAAGATTCATCCATCAACAGCATATCCGTATCTGACAGCAGTTTCATGGTTTCACTCAGTCTTGCACACTCACTTTCCAGTCTGCCCATTCCATAATTATTCTCATCAGAGGATGGAAAATGTGTAAATATTCCAGACACCGGACTCATTACCGCCTCTTCTGCCGGAACAAACAGCCCCAGTTGGAATAACGCCTGCGCCATTCCGATGGAATAGGCAAAAATAGATTTTCCTCCGTGATTTGGGCCGGTTATCAGATAGAATCTTCCATTTTCATCCAGTTCAAAGGAGTTAGACACAATCGTTTCCTCTACAGAATTCACTGCCAGCATAGGATTGTATACATGCTTTAACTCACAGCGTTTCTCCTGCATGGATGCAATCTTCGGTCTGCACATGGCAAATCCCTTTTCTTTCATGGAACGGATAAATTTTACTCCGGCAGTCAGAAAACGGATATCATCCAATAGAGCAATAAACATGTTGGTATTAATGTGATAATAATTCTGCACCAGCGGTTCAAACTCCCTCAGCGACTTTGCAAAAATAGTCTGCAAAGCTGCATTCATGGAATAGTCTATAGCATCCTGTTCATCATTGTGCAGCACCCGGCTCAGCGGATAGAGTGCCGACATCAGATGCCATTTATCATTTTTCCCTTTTTTCAAAAGCCGGTCCATGATAGTTCCCGGATGGAACTGCTCCTCATTGACAGAAATCAGTCCGGCTTCTTTCGGTCTTAAATTGCCATCAAGATTAATACCTACGGTTACGCTTTTGATATGCCCGAAGTTCAGTTCCATTTTCGGAAGTTCCTCATTCAGGCTCTGGTACTCACTGCTTGCTACAATTGAGTGAATTTCTTTTTTGAAATTCTGCATACCTTCCGAATGAATCTCTGCTTTTTCCAATGCATCCGCAAATAAATTTACAATTTCCTGATACATTTCAAGATATCGCACCGAACGCAGGGCTGAATCCGTCGTAAAATCACTGTTTAATACCCTTCGCATATCATTGATATTATAAATAATGGATACCGCCTTGTAAAATACCTCGTAAAGTGACGGATTTTCCACCAGATCTTCTACTACGCCCAGACGATACTCTAATACCCGCTCATCTGTAGAAAAGAAATTTTCCAGTGAAAGGTCTGCCACTCCCCGGTAGCTTTCCTTAATCAGTATTACCATAGCATCAATTTTTAATGCCTGAATAAATTTATAATCCTTCATGGGAACGGCTTTGTTCCGGTCATAATCCGGTGGATATAATAAATGAAAATCTGTCTGCATTCCACTTACGCTCCTTTTCTCTATTGTGTCCTTCTCTGTCATGCATCTGAACGTGAATATGCATTTTTCATCTGGCTGCTTAATTCAAACAGTACCTTATCCAAAGTATCCTGTGTTTCTTTCTTAAGCATTTCTGCTATCGCATTATTTGCCTTCTGCATCAGTTTCTGTCTGTCTGCTGCGTCCGTTTCTTCTGCCAGAAGTGCATCATAGGTATGCAGCAGTTCCCGTCCTTTTGCCATCACATGCATCTGGTAGCGTTCGATGTGAAAAAGGGATCTGTGATAAGAGGCATCTGCCATAGCCGCAATCATACGGCTTGCCCAGTAGAAATTCTCTGTAGAAACTTCTCCGGTGGTATTGGATAAATATTCCGGCGTTGTCTCCACTTCCCCGTAAAACGGAACCAGCACATTAAATACATTGGATGCAAATGCTACCCACTGTATGATGCTTCCTGTATTTTCGGTAATGTCCGCCTGCTCCGGCCGCATTTCAATCACAGAAAGGAAATCATTCCGGTTGACTCCAATGGAACGAAATGCGCCTTTCATGGATTTTTCCCCATAAGAACCATATGGGTCATACGGTGTTCCCTGAAAATGTGCGGATAGTACATATTTTACATCTTCAATCGTTACCTTTTTCTCCGGTTTCAAGCACCATGGAATATCATCGGATGCCGGCGTATAATCAGCCTGCTCCCCATCCCATTTATAGGTATGTGGGTTGAGATAACGCTCCATAAACCAGGCTCTTGGTGTATTGTATACATGATCGGAATCATCATGGGAACCAAATGCCTCTCTTGGATTTAAGCTGCCATCCAAAGAAAGATTCAGATGATTTTCTTCAATAAATTCCCGCAAATCCTTTGAGCACATATAGTCCTTCTGCGTGGTAAGGGCATCCTCTAAATCAAAGGTATCAAGTCCCAGCTGGTTTGGCATTACCACATAGACATCATCCGGCACTCTTCCCGCCATCCAGTGATGTCCGCCAATGGTCTCAAGCCACCAGATTTCATCCTTATCCTGAAATGCAATTCCATTCATCTCATAGGTTCCATACTGCTCCAACAAACTGCCCAGACGAATGACACCCTCTCTTGCACTGTGAATGTACGGAAGCACAATGTATACAATATCCTCTTCTCCAATGCCGCCGATAATTTCTTCCCTGCCATTTTCTGCCGGATGGTAGGTCACCAGAGGATCTGCTCCTAAGACGCGGGGATTGGAAGTTATGGTCTCTGTTGCAGTCATGGCAACCTTCGCCTCATTGACACCGCAGGCAGCCCAGACACCTTCCCCGTCTACCGCATTCGGCATTGCCGTATATCGCATCGGATGCTCCGGCAATTCTATTTTCACATGAGATAATACAGACTGATAGATTGTCGGCTGTTCTTCCGGATGAATCACCACATATTTCTTAGGTGTAAAATGTCCGGCACCGGAATCATCATTTCGTGCAATTATGGTTGCTCCATTATAAGAAGCTTTTTTCCCTACTAAAATAGTTGTACATGGCATATCTGTTCTACCCCTTTTCCTGTTTCATTGAATGTTATTTCTAACGATAGCCCATCTTCGTCTCATAATTTACGATGGTATCCTCATTGGTTCTCTCTATCTCCGATAACATATCTTCTTTGAAATCGTCCGGTTCAATGGTTCCGTTGTACCAGGATTTTCCATTGAAATATTCCTGCAGTCCTTCATCTAAGAATTTTCTTCCATGTCTTGCATAGATTTCATTTCTGGCAATCCGGAGGTCCTCCTGGGTCAGATTCTCCAAATCAGCTTCCGTTAATAATCGGCTGGCACTCTCCGGAAGAATATACTCTGCTTCCTCTTCTCCAACTGCTCCGTCTGTTCCCATGTCCTCATTTCCGGTTGTATCTTCTTTATTTATTACTTCGGAAGTTTTCTCAGATGCTTCCTGCTGTCCGGTTACATCTTTCCTATCTGTCTGCTCTGTAGACGTTTCCGTCTCTGCGGTCTGCTCCGTTGTAACCACCGGCTTATCGGTAATATCATCCTGCTTTACCGGCTGATTGCCCTTGATAAATAACAATACAATAATTGCAATCAGAATAATAATAAGAACTGCTGCACCGATTAATAAATATACCATGGCACCGGAGCCGGATTTCTTCTCAGTTTCATTCTTATTTTTATTTGATATGTTTTCACTGTTCTTTGGTTTTTTTACTTGCTCGGTCTTTTTTTGTTGTGGCTGCGGTGTCGGATTTATCTGGATTGCTCCCGGCTGAAAAGCTTCTACTTTCGTTCCGCATTTGGTACAGAATTTTGCATTTACCGGTAATTCATTTCCACATTTTGTACAAAACATTTTCTTTCCTCTTTCTGTTATTTTTATTATAGATTCTATTGTACAAAAATGCGGGACACCAATTCCGTATCCCGCATTTTCTTTTTATCTTTTAAATTTCTTCCCGTCCTGTTCTGGAACGAATTACGAATAATACGCCGATTAATACCACGATACAAACCGGAAGTGCCAGCCATGAAATTCCTGCCAGTCCTGCTGCCTGCAGGATACCAATCAGGAAATAGCCCAGTAGGCAGACTGCTGCAACCGTCAATGCATACGGAAGCTGAGTTGCTACATGGTTGACATGCTCACAGTGACCACCGGCAGATGCCATAATTGTGGTATCTGAAATCGGTGAGCAATGGTCTCCACAAACAGCTCCTGCCAGGCAGGACGCAATGGAGATTACCATCATCTGTCCGCTTGGGAATACACCAAGGACAATCGGAATCAGAATACTGAAGGTTCCCCAGGAGGTTCCGGTTGCAAATGCTAAGAATGCAGCTACCAGGAAGATAATCATTGGCAGGAAGCCCTGCATTGCATTTGCTGAATTTGCTACCAGATCAGCCACGAATACTTTTGCTCCTAAGAGATTGGTCATTCCGGATAAGGTCCATGCCATAGTCAGAATCAGAATCGGTGCAATCATTGCCTTAAATCCTTCCGGAATACATTCGGTAAATTCCTTAAAGGATAAAACATCACGCATCATGTAATAGATAAAAGTAAATACCAGTGTTACTGCACCGCCAAGAACCAGTCCGACGGAAGCATCACAGCCGGAGAATGCCTCTACAAAGGAAGTTCCGCTGAAGAAGCCACCGGTATAAATCATGGCTACGATACAGCTTACAATCAAAACAGCTACCGGAAGAATCAAATCCAGTACGTGAGAGTTTTCTTTTACAACTTCCTCTTCATTATCTTCATACGGTCTTCCCGGTGTGGTAAATAAATCACCTTTGATTGCATTCATTTCATGGGTTTTCATCGGTCCGAAATCCACGCGCAAAAGAGTAATTCCAATTAGCATTACCAATGTCAGCAATGCATATAAGTTATATGGAATTGTCTGGATAAATACCGCAAATCCATTGATTCCGGAATCTGCCGGAACAGAAGAAGTAACTGCTGCTGCCCAGGAGCTGATTGGTGCGATGATACATACCGGTGCTGCCGTTGCATCAATAATATAAGATAATTTTGCACGGGACACCTTGTGCCGGTCTGTGACCGGACGCATTACACTTCCTACGGTCAGACAGTTAAAATAATCATCCACGAAAATCAATACACCAAGAATCATAACAGAAATCTGTGCTCCGATTCTGGTCTTAATATGCCGGGATGCCCACTTTCCAAATGCAGCAGAACCACCTGCACGGTTAAGAAGGGATACCAAAATGCCAAGCATGACAAGGAATACTAAAATTCCCACATTCCATGCATTCGCAAGCTTGTATACCATACCGCCTTCTTCCTGGAAGAAAATGGTATTTATCATCAACTCAAGGTTGAAGTTGGAATACAATAAACCTCCTGCAATAATTCCTGCCAGAAGTGAGGTATATACTTCCTTGGTAATCAATGCCAGTCCGATTGCAATAACCGGCGGAAGCAATGATAAAATTGTCGCATAAGCTTTACACTGATAGCTGTCAGCATCAGCAATTGTTCCTGGTGTCTGGCTTGTTACGACCATAAGTATCACGATAATCGCAATAAATACCAGCATACCAATCTGTTTTCTTTTCATTTTCACTGTTTTCGTCTCCATTTCATTGTATTTTCAAAATAACCTACTCTGCCTTAATTGCCCAGCGCATCTTAGTAGAACGTGCCCGTCCGTTCTGCGTACACTCCTGTGCAGATGGGCGGATTACATCTTTGGCATAATCGGAATAAATGCCTGCCCGATAGCCTTCTTTTAATGCTTTCTTTACTAACTTGTCTTCGCCGGAATGGAAAGTTAAAATTGCGGCTCTTCCGCCCGGTTTCAATGCATCCGGCAGTTTCTCCATGAATTCATACAGCACTTCAAATTCACGGTTCACATCAATACGAAGTGCCTGGAAGGTTCGCTGGCAGGTCTTTTTTATCGTATCCTTCTTCTCTTTTTCCGGTAGAAAATCAAGCGTCTTTTCAATGACATTCCGTAACTTTGTGGTGGTATCAATCCGGTTGCCTTTTCGAATCTCATCTGTAATTGCTTTTGCCAGTTCTTCACAGTATGGCTCATCCGAATTCTCATAAAGCATTCCCGCCAGTTCATCCTTTGTAATGGCAGCCAGGCGTTCTGCTGCACTGATTCCGGCTTCCTGGTTCAGCCGTAAATCCAGGGGACCATCCACTTTAAAAGAAAATCCCCGTTTTGGATTATCGATCTGCATGGAAGATACGCCCAGATCTGCAAGAATAAAATCAAATCCGCCGGCTTCTTTTGCAATTTCATCTATCGTACAGAAATTCTGTAATCGTATTGTCAGAATATCGTCCCCAAAACCGGCCTCTTCTAACCGCTTTCTTGTCCTGGCAGATTCCTCCGGGTCTACATCCGTTGCATAGATGTGCCCCTGCCCTTTTAAACACTGCAGCATGGCTTTCGTATGGCCGCCATATCCCAAGGTGGCATCAAAGCCTGTTTCTCCCGGCTGGATTTTTAAGAAATCCAGAATTTCATTTACCATTATGGAAATATGCATTCCGGCAGGTGTGTTTCCTTTTTTTATTACATGCTCAATCGTATCTTTATATTTTTCCGGCTGAAGTTCTTTATATTTTTCTTCAAATTTCTTCGGATACTTTCCACTGTAACGCACCCGGCGTTTGTGGGTTGTCTGGTTTTCCTCTGTCATAATTAAAGAGCCTTCTTGATTGCTTCCATTAATTCATCATAAGTCTCAAATGCAGGCAGTTCCGGATGGTCTTTCTTAATCTGCTCGGTGCTGCGGAATAAGAATCCTGCTTTACTTGCCTCAATCATGCCAAGGTCATTGTGGCTGTCTCCGCTGGCAATCGTCTCATAACCAATGGACTGTAATGCTTTTACTGTAGTCAGCTTGGAATTCTCAATTCTCATCTTAAATCCGGTAATCTCACCGTCCTCTGCCACCTCCAGAGAATTACAAAAAATGGTAGGCCAGCCTAATTTCTTCATCAGAGGTCCTGCAAACTGGGTAAAGGTATCACTGATGATGATGACCTGTGTCATGGAACGAAGTTCATCTAAGAACTCTTTTGCTCCCGGCATCGGGTCGATTTTTGCGATGGTTTCCTGAATCTCTTTTAATCCAAGTCCATGTTCTTTTAAGATGCCAAGTCTCCATTTCATCAATTTATCGTAATCCGGTTCGTCTCTTGTCGTTCTCTTTAATTCAGGGATTCCGCTTGCTTCTGCAAATGCTATCCAGATCTCCGGTACCAATACTCCTTCCAGATCAAGGCATACAATGTTCATGTCCATAATTAATCCTCCATACAAACAAATTTAATTCAACAAATTACTTCCCTAAAGTATACCTTATTATGAATAAAAGCACAAGAAAGAACCTCATTTTTCAGAAAGCCAAAGCTTTTCTCATAACCAATATATGACAAGCTATGTTATAATTAGATGATATGTGATTTTTTTATCACCTTCAAGAGGTCAAAGATATACATAAGTTTTCGTTTAAAAATATATGTATTTCCATTTTTGCCATCCTGTTATTGCTTGCAATGGCAATTCCGTTTTTCTATTTTTCCGGTGCATCTGAAATCTGCACAGCTTCTGATGTTCTTAGAGCTTATATTCATTTTGCTCCTTACTATTGATGATATCCGCAATCACCGGAAATATGACCGTGCCCTGCAGCTTGACTATACCTCCAAAATCAACCGCGGTCTTTACAAACAGGCACAACAGCAGCTCCTTGAGGATATGGCATTCAGTGATGAGCTGCTGCGCTGCTTTGCCAGTGTCTTAAGGGAAGCCTTCCCAAACGCCCTCTCCTGTGCCCGCATGGGGGAGACGAATTTACGGTTATCCATCCTGCCATGCATGAAGCCAGACGGAATGCAGCTTTTCTGCATCTTTATAAGCTGATGGATGAGCAAAACAAAAAAGATCCGACACTGCGTCTCAGCACAGCAATCGGGTATGTCTGTCGAAGTGAATTTGGCAAAGAGGTAGACATCCGTATGCTTTATCAGGAAGCAGATGAGCGGATGTACCAGAATAAAAAAGAAATGAAAGAAAAACAGCCGGAGCTGTTTCGGCGATAAAAAGAAAGGAGTCTCCATGAGTATCTTATCCAACCTATCCAGTAAAAAACGTACCTTTGAAGTAGCAGAACCGGACCGGAAATACCTGGCACAGGGCATCTTCTTCATTGCCCTTGGAACCATTCTTATTTCCTGCATTACCGTTACAGAGCTTGATCTGACGCCTCGTTATCTGCTGCTGGCTGCCGGTATTATCCTTGGCATCTTCGGCTTTTTCCGATTATTGAAATTCCATAAAGACGCCAAAGCTTTCCGTGATTACGAACCTGCCTGGGACAAAGGCCGAGGCATGTATGACCGGTTTGCTAAAGAATATAACCAGTGGAATGAAGATGGAACTCCTCCGGTAAGCTGTGATGGTGATATTACCTATTTTCTGAAATTACAGCAGGAGCGTCTTAAAGAAAAGGAACTTCATATGGAAAACCGTGTCATTCCGGGAAAAGGAAATACTTTTGGTACTGCCTGTCTCACCCACAAGAGTGCCTGGTATACCTCGGATACAACTTATGAAGAAATCCGCCATAAGTTCTCTTTTTCCAATGCTTCCGGCGAACTCTATTCCCGTGATACCGAGCAGGTTATGTATGAAACAATTGTACACAGCCCCAACGAACAGCAGCTCCCCTTTATTACCGCAACCTGCCCAGGCTGTGGTGCCGTTAATCTGGTTTCCAATCTGACGGAAGGCTGTCCTTACTGTGGTACAAAATTTCGCATGACGGATTTATTTCCCCGTGTCATGAATTTATCCTTTGTAATAAATTCTTCTTCCCACAAGAACCTGCGTGTATTTTACAATACCATTTTACTTACCATGCTGGTATTTTTTGCTGGATTCTTCCCATTCTTTCTCATTGGGAAACAGGAAATTCTTCCTCTGGCACTGTTCTCTGCTTATCTTGCCGCACTGATTGGGGGCGGATTCTCAGGCTTGCTGTTAGGAGATTTGCTGCTTCTTATCGGTCTTGGCAACCGGGATGGCATGAAACATATTTCGGCTTTTGGCTTTCTGCGTACAAAGCGGAAGTTAAAGGATACGATGCTTCGTTATGATTCGAATTTCTCTTATGAAAAGTTTGAAGGCCAGATGATTTCTCTTGTACGCATGGCGGTATTTTCCAATGACCCATCCACGCTTTCTTCCTATCGTGGCGGTGCATTAGACGAGCGTTTCAAAGATATCATTGAAATGACTTATACCAGTGGCATGACACTGAGAAATCTGTCCACAGAAAACAATCAGCTGCATATGACCTTACGAACCTGGTGGATAAATTACAGCGAAAAAAATGGAAATATTTCGAAAACCGGTGACTGCATTGATGTCACTCTGTTGCGAAATATTTCCACTCCGGAACCACCTGGATTTTCCATCAGTTCCGTTATCTGTAATGGCTGCGGTGCCAGCTTTGATGCAGTACGGCAGCGGTATTGTCCATTCTGTCACAATGAATATCATATGGAAGATAAGACTTTTATTATCGAAGATATGAAATTAATCCGATAAATTATTCTTTTTCTTCAAAACCATGCTGCAGGAATTCGTTCCATGCAGCATTTGTTTTTTCTAATTCTTTTTTCTGCATGATTGCATTCCGGTCACTTAATATAGCAAGCATTTCATCTACGATTTCACCCTCCGGCAGATATTCATAGTGTGATAAATACCACAGCATCCGCTGTGCCGTAAAATCCGTATTCAGATTCCGGGTAATGACATCGCAGAATTCTTCCGGATACCCCCGCTCTGTCATGATATGATAAAGCTCTATACTCTTTTCCGACTTCGGTTTCATTTTCCATTCCTGCCCTTCGTCTCTTAGAATTCATATTTTAATATGGCACAGTTCTTCACGCCAAATGCAGCATATTCTTCATTGGTCATTTCATAAAAATAGGACTGCACAACTCTTGATATGCCATTGTGTGCCACCAGAATATAAGTCTTATCGGAAGCTGTTACTTCATCCAGAAGATTGTAAATTCTCTGTGCCAGATGCAGCATAGATTCTCCGCCGTCATAGCGGGTGATAAACTGTCCCTTTGCAATCTTAAATTCTTCTCCATCCCGCGGTGTGGATTCAAATCTGCCAAAGTTCTGCTCTTTTAAACGAAGCTCTTCCCTTGCCGGAATTCCGGTAATTTCCGAAATATGCAATGCAGTATCTTTTGCACGGATTAATGGGGAATATAAGATTTCATCCGCCTTTATGCCTTCTTCTAATATTTTCCTTCCGGTCTCAATTGCCTGCTTATGTCCAAGCTCGGTCAGTGCAATATCGGTTGCACCACATATCTTATTTTCTACATTCCATATGGTCTGTCCGTGCCGGACAAAATATACATATCCCATACTGTTTTCTCCCTACTTAATGCCTTATTTATGTTCTTCGTCATTTTAGCGGTTCACCGGAAAAATGTCAATTTTCATATGGTTAAACAACTTTGGGGAAATAATCAGTTTTCAATTCACTTATTATCTGAATATTTTTGACATATTTCCCATAAAGTAGTAAAATTATGGTAAATATTTAGATTTTCACTTTTACTTTTACTGTTGCATAACGCAATTGGTGCCATAGTGCCATTGTATATAACAAAGGAGGAACGTTATGTTTGAGAATCTTAAAATTAGAAAACGTCTGGGGAAGGCATTCCGTATTATCGTGACAACCTGCTCCATCGCAGCCGTCCTTGGTGTGGTTATGCTGATTGTAACCACGACTCTGTATAAGCATGCCCTGAACAATTATGGTTTTTCACAGGGTGACATCGGCAAAGCAATGGTTGCCTTTACCGATACCCGGTCTGCCACCCGTGCTATTATCGGATATGATGAAGACAGTCTGGTTAGTCAGATGTCCGATACCCATGATGAAAGAAAGGCCACTTTTGAACAGTATTGGGAAATTGTAGATGAAGTTACTACCACCAGCGAAGAGCAGGAAATCTATGATTCCATTGATGCCAAGCTGGAAGATTACTGGACTACTGAGCAGAAAGCAATTGATACCGGCAAAACAACTGACCCTGGTCAGAGTGCAAAAGCCCAGAATATAATGGTTGATGAAGTAGCCCCATTATATGATGAAATCTATTCCGGAATGAGAGACTTGATGAATATCAAAGTAACAGAAGGAGATCATTTAGCAGATATACTTTCTGTTGTAACCCTTATTTTTATCATTATCATTGCTGTAATTATTATTGTATCCATCCTTATTTCTTCCAAGATGGGAGTTTCCATTTCAAAGGGAATTTCAAAACCTTTAGTCGCACTGGAGAATCGTCTTATCACTTTTGCACAGGGTAATTTACATGACCCGTTCCCGGAGGTGAAATCCAACGATGAAGTTGCAAGTATTGTAGCCACTTCTACTAAAATGGCTGAAACACTGAATGCAGTCATCACTGATGTAGGTGTTCTGATGGAGGGCATGGCAAATGGTGATTACACCATTCAATCCGAGCATTCCGACAAATATGTCGGTGACTTCGAACAGTTACTGACCGCAATGCGTGGCATGCGTGATGCAATGGTACATACTATCCAGATGATTGGAGAAGCTTCTTCCCAGGTTTCTGCCGGTTCCATGAACCTTGCAGAATCTTCCCAGAGTATGGCAGAAGGTGCTACTGAGCAGGCCGGTGCCGTACAACAGCTTCAGGCAACAATCACTGATATTACAAGTAATATTGAACAGTCCGCTGATCAGGCTCAGATTGCTTATGATCAGGCAAAGCAGTATGCTGCTGAAGCAGAAGACAGCAGTGCTGAAATGAAAGCCATGGTTGATGCTATGGCACGTATTGATGAAACTTCTAAGAAGATTGGAAATATTATTTCTGAAATCGAAGATATTGCTTCCCAGACCAACTTACTTTCTCTGAATGCTTCTATCGAGGCTGCAAGAGCCGGCGAAGCAGGACGTGGATTCGCCGTTGTTGCGGACCAGATTCGTCAGCTTGCAGAGCAGACAACCAAATCTGCTGTAGATACCAGGGACTTAATTGAAGGTGCTCTTCAGGAGATTGCTGAAGGTAATGCTGCTGCAGACCATGCTGCTGAATCTATCGGAAACGTTGTAAATGGTATCCAGCAGATTGCAGAATCTTCCAAGCACATCAGTGATGTTGCTAAGACTCAGGCAAATGCCATGGATCAGGCAGAACAGGGTGTAAACCAGATTTCTGAGGTAGTTCAGTCCAACTCCGCATCCGCAGAAGAGACCTCCGCTACCAGCCAGGAGTTATCTGCACAGGCAACTTCCTTAGATGAACTTGTTGGAAAATTCATCTTACCGGAAAACGCTGAACAGTAAAATATACCAAAGCCCGTGAAATCATAAAACAATTTGATTCCACGGGCTTTTCTTCTATTCCAATTTCTTTATTCCAATTTCCCCTGTTCTTCTGCCAGGCTTCGCAGTTCTTTATTTAACATATTATAAGGTCCGAAATTCTCGCAGGTGCAAATACAGGTTTCACAGCCTGCAAGTATTTTCTTAGCTTCTTCCAGTTGTGCTTCTTCCATCGGATAAAATGCTTTTGCAGTAATGACTTTTGATGCCAGTGCCGTTGCAACAGAATATTCTACGTCATTTTCAAATAAGATTCCTGCTGCAAATGGAATATGCTCTCTCTGCAGTCTGTAATAGGTTGGTATTGCAGCACCACCGCCTCCGATTACGAATACGTTCGGGGCAGCTTTATTTCCCGGCATCTGCATGATTCCAAGCATGGAATCAAAGTTCTTTTCCTCAATTCCATAAAGCTTCTGTACCAGCGAACCCTGAAAGATTTCCTCCGGTGGACCAATATGGCTGACGGTGGTTCCATCTACACAGGCTACCATATCCGATACTTTCTGTACCAAGTCAAGTTCATGCAGTGACATAATGACTGCTATATTCCGTTCCCTTGCCAGTTTCCGGATGCTGTTTAAAATATCAAGCTTATAGCGGATATCCAGATAAGAGGTTGGTTCATCCAATACCAGGATTGCTGTATCCTGGCAGATGGCTCTCGCCAACATAACACGCTGTCTCTGTCCGTCACTAATTCTTGTAAATGACTGCTCTGCCACCTCTTCGGCATGAACCATGGCAATTGCCTCATCCACCAGTTTCCAGTCCTGCTTATCTAAGATTCCAAGTCTTCCGGTATAGGGATATCGTCCGGTTGCAACCACATCCCGGCAGGACATCAGTTCCGGATGAATATGCTCCGTCATTACCATGGAAAGGCTCTTTGCGATTTCTGCCTCTTTCATTTCCGAGGTTGCTTTCCCGTTCAGGTATACTACACCACCAAGGGATTTCAACTGCTTTACAATACTCTTTAGAATCGTAGATTTACCGGAACCATTGGGGCCTATCAACGTCAATACCCTTCCCGGTTCTGCCATTAGATTAACATCTGATAGAATAATCTTTTTCCCATATCCCACGGTGAATTTGTCTGTTACAAGCCCTTGTTTTCTTTCAGAAGATTTCATTTTTCCTGTCATGCGTTCTTTCTCTGCAGACTCTGCTTTTCCTGCTATCTGTTCTGTCATCCCCGCTCCTCCTGTCTGCGCAGCATCATTACAATTACCACCGGAACTAAAAAGACCGCTGTGACGGTACTGATACTTACTTCTGTCGGTGCAAAGAGTGTTCTTGCGATTCCATCACAAAACAGTGTCACTACCGCTCCCCCAAGAAAGCAGCCCGGTATCAACACCAGTGGTTTTGCGGTTCCTGTGGCAGATTTTATCAGATGTGGCACTGCAATTCCCACAAATGAAATCGGCCCTGCAAACGCTGTTACACAAGCCGACAATAAGCTGGATAACAGAATCAGGCTGACCCTGAGCACCGTTATATTAACACCCATATTTCTGGCATAAGTCTCTCCCATCTGATAGGCACCAATGGGTTTAGCAAGAAACATTGCCGCAAGAAAGGACAGTAAGGTCAAAATAAATATCATCAGGATATTCGACCAGTTCATTCCGGAGAAGCTGCCCTGGGACCAGTTGTGCAAATTTACGATATTCGAATCATCTGCAAAAGTAACACAGATGTCTGTAATTGCCGAGCAGATATATCCGATTAGAATTCCGCATACAATCAGAAGAGACATTCTATGTACCTTCATGGAAATTAAAAGTACAAATCCCATTGCCAGAAGTGAACCGGCAAAGGCTGCTGCTACCATTCCAAAAGAACTGATTGCAATGCCCCTTCCCAGAAGATAAATCATTGCCAGTGCTACCATAAGTTTGGCACCGGAAGAAATTCCAAGCACATACGGACCTGCAATTGGATTTCCAAAAAAAGTCTGCAGTAAAAATCCGGAAATGGACAATGCTCCCCCCAGCATGACAGCAGCCAGAATCCGTGGCAGTCTGATATCCCAGATAATATGATAAGCGGTTCCTTCTTCTGTCTGTTTCAGTAAAATATTCCAAAGTTCATCCCAGGAAATCGAAATACTTCCGGAGCCAATATTCCAGAAAATTAATCCCACCAGCAATATAAAAATTGTTATAAAAGAGACTGCATACCGCTTCATTTTCTTTTACCTCAGCTTCTTTAAATATCCTGCTTCTTCTATCTCCGTATCCTGAAAAATCATGTTCAAATCTTCCATAAAATCTCCGATTGCCGTGGATTTCTGGAAGAAATTATTTGTGGTACAATAGACATTTCCATCCTGTACTGCCCGAAAATCTCCAAACAGTGCATTCTTCTGCTTCAATTCCTCCAGCGTACTGATTTCACCTTCAATTGTACTGTTATATATTAAGATATCGGCATTCTTTGCATCTGCATAGAAATCCTCCATCTGTATGTTCATTGTGGAAAGTGCATTTTCTTCTTCGCCCGCAAGTTGTTCCGGCACATAGGTTCCACCGGAAAGAGCAATCATCTGCGCTACATAATCATTTGATTTCCGTACACTGATTGTTCCGTTTGCTGTCACACTGAAAAATGCTACTGTTACATTGCAGCTTTCTTTCTTCATAATCGGCTCTAATTTTTCTAATTCTGTTTCATAGAAAGAATCTGCTTCTTCCTCTTTATCAAATAATACTCCATATAAACGGATCCATTCCAGTCTGCCCAATGGGTGTGATTCATAGCTGGAACGCTCCACAAGTACAGGGATTCCAAGTTCTTCCAACTTTTCTTTTACTTCCGGGTTATGATAAATCATTGTATTTTCAATTGCCAGATTACAGCCTTCATCCAGAATCAGCTCATAGTCCGGAGCACTGTATTTTCCTGCATATAAAATGTCTCCTTCCTCCATGGCTTCCCTGGCTTCTTCTACATACCAGCCATCCTCCTTCGTTCCGGAGAGCCGGATATCTGACATGGCATCAATCTGTCTTACCAAATCCATGACAGAAGTGGATACCAGATATGTTTTATCCAGCGGCTGCTGTAAAACCGTAACATCCTCCGGGATATTCTGTGGCACCACCACGCCCTTCGGAATAAGCAAAAAACGACCGCCATCCACGATCGTAATCATTTTGTACCCGCCATATTCATCGACACTATACTGTGTTGCATAATTTAATTCCATACTCCCAGTCTTGCTGAGAGAACTAAAATCTACGGTATCTGCTTTTTTCTCCTGCTTCTTTGTACCACAGGCACAAAGAGTCAGAAGAAGCATACAGATAACGCTTACTATCATAATTCGTTTTTTCTGCATTTTATTTTACCAGTTTAAAATTCAATGTATATTCAATTTCATGAGGTGTGCTCATTGCAACAGTATCACCCACTACTGCAATGTCACAGTCAAAGCCGGATACCGGAATCGTAAAAGTAGAATTTCCGCCCTTGTTTTCATTAAGATACTTCGTTCCATCTACTAACATGTAATCATAGTTTGGACTGCTCCAAACAACGGTTGCAGTAATTTTTCCATCTTTTATCACAACCTTCGACGGTGAATCCACCGTTGCTCTTCCGGTTCCGCCCTCTAAAGTTACTTCTGCCTCATAAGAGCCATCAGCTAATTTTTTTTTTCAGGATTAGAAACAGATACTTTATGGTCGTACCATTTTCCCTTTGTTCCAATTAATGCAAGGTCAAAGTCTTCATCCACTGCAGGAACCGGAACATCAAAGCCGTATACTTCTTCGCTGGTTCCATCACTGTATTCTACCGTATCTGTAGTAGGCTCAAGAAGCTTCGCACCATCTTTCTGTGCATCTGCTGCTGTTCCAACAAATAAATTTACAATATTCTTAGATGGAAGTGTGATATGTGCTGTCATTTTTCCATCCTTTACCGTAAGCTCTGCCTTGCCTTCTTTTGCTTCATTTACGTGAAACATTGTGCTGTCTGTATTGAAGTCTACAGTATAAGTTCCATCCTCTAAGGCTGCAGAGGAATTGGAACCACCTGCTGTTGCAAGTGGCTCTGCCTCTAAAGCAGCCTTTGTATGTGCTACATAAATATCCTGGACTGCTTTGATTCTTCCAAGACCTTCAATCTGTGTATCCACACTGTCAAATGCTTTGGATGCTTCAAACTGGCTCTTCCAGGAATCTTCATCATCTCCAGCCATATCGTTGTTTGCATGGTCTCCGGCAACAACCATTAACGGACGAAGAATTACTTTTTTGTATCCTGCTTCTTTTACTTTTTCAATAACAGCTTCACATGCGGTATCTTCCGGTTCACCTTCTACGGTTCCAACGAATGCATTCTTATAATTCAGTTTTTCTAACTGTGTCTGCATCTGGTCATAAGTTACATTTGCTGTATGAGAAGTACCATGTCCCATAAATACAAACGCTGTTCCATCTTCTGCTGCAGCATCCATGCTGTCATATCCTGCAGCCTTAATTGCTTCTGAGGTAATTGCTTCTGCAACGGCAGCTTTGTCTTCGTTGATTACAGTTGCGTCGCTTCCAACTTCACCTAACAGAGGTTCTGCAATACGGACTGTTTCAAATTTATCCTGATACTTCTCAATTGCTTCTACCAGTTCATCATATTCTGCACCATGCATTAAGTGGGTCGGCTGTACCACAAGATTCTTAACGCCATTGTCTACTGCACGCTCTAATGCCTGATCCATGTTATCGATTTTCTCATCATCACGGGCCTGTACATGGTTAATAATAATCTGTGCTGTAAATGCTCTTCTTACAGACCAGTCAGGATTTGCTTCCTGTAATGCTTTTTCAATGCCGCCGATATCTGTTGCACGGCTGTCATTAAAGGATGTACCAAAGCTTACTACCAAAAGCTCATTCTCTCCAATATCATCCTGATTTAAAGGATCATCCTTTGATGCATCTCCGGTATCTCTTCCAAAGTAATCCGGGTCTGCATTTTCTCCGGATACCAGTTCCTTCTGAGCATCTGTCAGTGCATCCCATGCTTCTTTTGCTGCCTTACACTGTGCATCTGTCTCATCGGTTCTTTCCTGCACATAAATTGCATCAATCAATGCTGCTACCTCATCTGCTTTTGCCTGATCATCCTTTTCATCTTCTGTCGAAACAGCTTCTGTTGTTTCAGTTGTCCCTGTTGTTTTCTTATCACCACATCCCGCAAACATGGTTGCTGCCATAGTAAGTGTAAGAACTACAGTCAATGCTTTCTTTTTCATTTTTTTCTCCTTTTCTCATGTTCTGGTTTCACTTACACATGAAAAAACTCCGTTCCATATTGCTATGAACGAAGTAAATGGTATACTAACTACAGGAAATACGCTTTACGGATTTCCCTTGTTATCAAACAGTACAGCCAATTACTCGTGACCCGGAATCTCTTCCCGTACCAGATAAACGGCAGGTTTCCTGACTCAAAGATTAACGCTCCGTAATCACCTTCCCAATGTCTGTGCATCAGTGGCGCTTTTAAAAGCCTGACTACGTTACTCCCTTCTTACAGTGACGAGTTCGTACAGGATTTACACCTGTTTCCCTTTTACCCTGCATATGAATTTCATTGCAGGCACCGATTATCTTTCTATGAAATCGCTACTATACTAACACACTTTTTATTTTTTCACAAGCCATAGTTCACCCTGCCTCAACAAACTTCACCCTTAAAAGTCCTCTAGCCTTTCAGCCGGTGGGTCAGTACCTTCATAATGGCATCATAATGTTCTGCCTGATGGGGATACGTGCAGTTGGTACAAATCTTAAGTTTTCTGCCATTTGTCTCTTTATATTCCGGTGTTCCCGGACAATGCTCCATTTCATACATCGGGCAGTAGCAGAACATACAATTGATATGCTCAATGCCTCTATGGCAGGGATAATAAGCGCATGCACGATTCTCGAAAAAGCGGCTGCTGTTATGCACCGGCTCGTCTTTGGTCTTTACAATCACAATGGTAAAATATCCGCTGTTTTCCGGTATGTTATCCACACCGGAAAAGACTTTTTCTTCCTCTTTTCCACAATCGGAAACACTATACACTTCTAACGGGCGGATGGTGCTTTCCTTTTGCAGCATTTCTTTTAACTGCTTCAGCTTCCTTCCGGACTTCATATAGATTCTGGTGCCGGAAAATTGTCTGGATTCTTCTATCTCATAAGAACCGGGAATAATATGAATCTGCTCTTCCTTTTCTCCCAGAGAAATGCCAAGTCTTGCTGCCACTGCACAAAAAGACGGTACCCCGCTGACCATTTCCGTATGGCCACCATGCTCTTCGATTTTCTGTGAAAGATAAGTATAGGTGGAATAAACTGCCGGATCCCCCAGCGTTAAAAAGGCAACCTTTTCTCCCTTTGCAAGATATGCTTCTATATTTTCGCATATCTTATCATGGGCTTCTTCTAACTTTTTCTCATCTCTGGTCATAGGAAAATTCCATGCCACAAGCTGATGCTTCCGTATGTCCGGCACCAGTTTTTCTACAATCTGAAAAGCATTACACTCTTCTATCGGTTCGGACGGCACTACTATGGTATCGCAGCATTCTATCACCTGAACCGCTTTATGGGTCAAAAGCTCCGGCTCCCCCGGTCCTACTCCGATTCCATATAAAATTCCACCCTGTGCTTTTTCTTTCTGCATCTTTATTCCTCTTATTTTAAATTATCTTTTACTTTCTATTTATCATTTACTCCGTTTTATCTTTTTGCTTCAATTTCGATTGTTGATACAATCCTGCCTGCTGATAGAAATGCTCCACAAAAGAAGGGTTGGACGGATAATAAAGATGAGGAAATCCCCACCAGTGGTTTTCTCCTTCCCAGACACATTCCCAGCTTCTGTTTCCGGTCGGTTTCTTTGCCACGCAGTCCGTTCCATTTTCCGTACTGTCAAAATAATGGAATTCATGTCCCCGGATTCCTTCTTTTTCCGGCAGGAAACAGCTCTCTTTCTCGGTAAGCTCCACATAGCCAAAACGCACCAGTTTTCCCCGGTAATCTGCATCTGCATCAATTACACCTGCCATGGAATATTGTCTGCCTTCCATATCCTTCAGTGATTTATGAAGATAAAGAAATCCCCCACATTCTGCCAGTGACGGAAGTCCGCCCCGGATGGCTTCCCGGATGGCTGTCTTCATGCTGTCATTTTCGGATAATTCCTTTGCAAAAAGTTCCGGATATCCGCCGCCTAACAGTAGTCCACTGATATGCTCCGGCAATTTCATATCATGCAGGGGAGAAAACGGCACCAGCTCAAAGCCCATTTTTGAAAGCAGTTTCAAATTCTCCTGATAATAAAAGCAAAATGCCTCATCTCTTGCGATGGCAAGGCGGAGCTTACTTTCATGGGTGTCCTTTTCTTTGATATCTGCTCTCTGGGATGCCGCATCCTTTTCTCCGGCTCCCCCAATTGCTAAAATCCGCTCTATCGATACCGTTTCTTTTAAGCTGGCTGCCCCGCGGCATACCTGTTCTTTTAAATCACACTTTTCTTCCGGGAGTTTTAAGCCTAAGTGGCGGCTCTCCAGATGAAGCTCCTTCTGTTCCGTAAAACAGCCCAGCACTTCTATGGATAATTCGGTTTCGATTAACTCTTTTAATGATGCATAGAACATTTTAGTTACCCGGTTTAGTATCACGCCCTTTATGATTCCGGCTCTGTCATAGGATAAAAGGCCCTGTATCAGCGGAAGTATCGTTCTTCCCATGCCATGTGCATCAATTACCAGAATCACCGGCAGAGAAATTGCTTTTGCCAGGTGATAGGTGGAACCTTCTTCTAAAATTCCGCCAAGTCCGTCATAAAGTCCCATGACACCCTCTACCACTGCAAATGCATCTTCCGGTGTCTCTTCCATAAATATCTCTTTTGTCTCTGCTTCGCCGGTAAAATAAGTATCCAGATTCCCGCCCGGCACGCCTAAAATCGTCCGGTGAAACATCGGGTCTATATAATCCGGTCCGCACTTAAATGCACAGACATCGACTCCTGCTTCTTTTAAGGCTTCGATTAACGCACAGGTAATCAGTGTCTTTCCACTGCCGCTTTTCGGTGCTGCAAGAACTACTCCTTTACGCTTCTGCATCCGCTTCTCCTCCCTGCAAATCAAAGGAACATATCATAACCGGATTTTCCGCCTTTGGCATATAATAAGAACCAAGCTCATGATAACGGCTGACCTGCATCTGAATCATTTCAAAATTGCATACCGAAAACCGTTCTTTTACCTGTTTGAATTCTGCCACTGTCTCAAGACTTATAGCATTCATTACAACTCTTATTCTTCTCTTTTTTGCTGCCAGTACTTCTAAAATTTCCATCAGATGTCCACCGCTTCCCCCGATGAAAACATGGGTTGGCTCCTCTAATCCATTGAATGCCTCCGGTGCCGTTCCCCGGATAATCTCCATATTTGCTACTTGAAACTTCTCTTTATTCTGTGCCAGAAGTGCTACCGCCTCTTCTTTCTTTTCAATGGCATAGACTTTGATTCCTTTGGATAAACGGGCTGCTTCTACGGCAATCGAGCCCGTTCCACTTCCAATATCATAAAGCACCGAATCTTTCTGAAGCCGCAGGCTGCAAAGGCTGACCTGACGCACTTCCCCTTTGGTCATTGGAACTTTTCCGCGAATAAAGGCTTCATCCGGGATTCCCGGTGACAAAGTTGCTGGCTCTTCCTGTGCTTCCTGTTCCCCGCACTTTCCCTGCTCCACACATTCTTCATTTGCTTTCTGTTCTTCCTTCTCTATCATGACAACGTACAATCCTTCCTGTTCTGTCTCCTGGCACGCTTCCGGTGTAAGCACCATCAGCTTCTGCTGCGGATAAGATAGCTGGTATCCCACTGTAATTCTGCAAGCTTCTTTATTTGAAAAAAGTGCTCCTAATTTCCGGATATCTCCTGCACCGGATACTAAAAGAAACAGCCGTCCATTTTCATGCAGCCTGCGCAGTACTTCTGCCTGCCAGTCATCCGTATCTGTTTTGCCATGAATACTGTAAATTCCGGCTTTTTCCCAGCTTACACCACAGGCTGCTGCCATCATCTGAATGGAAGAAATGCCCGGAATGCTTTGCAGGGTTCCATGAAGTATGCCCTTTTGCAGTGCTTCCTGCAGACAGATTCTTACCTTGCTCCAGCCACTGTAAAAACCAATATCCCCGGAAAAAAGGATGACTACTTTCAGTTTTTCATGCACCGCATACTGTCTGCTCTTTTCCTGAAGCCATGTAAGGATTTTATCCGGCAGATAAAGTGCCTCTTTCTCAAGCTTCGGTGTCACTGTCTCTATCAGACGTTTCGCACCTAATATAAGGTCCGCTTCTGCCAATGCTTCCTTTAACCGGAGAGTCATCATATCCCCATCCCCCGGTCCGATTCCTGCCAGCGTAATCGTAAGCTCCGCCGGTCTAAGGGAAAGGTTTACTCCTGTTAATGTTTCTATTTTCTCACAGACTGCATCAAAGGAAAGTCCGTCTTCTTCTGCTGCTTCCCGACGAATGACAAAAAGCGGAATCTGATTTTTTAAAGCCGCCTCTTTTTTCTCTAAAAAGCCTCCGGTAATGCCGCCCTGCTTTGTTACCATACATTTTATCCCATACTGATGTATCAGCGCATCATTCAATTCTTCGGAAAAAGGTCCCTGCAGTGCCAGAATCTGCTGTGGCAGAATTCCTTCCCTCCGGCAGATTTCAAGACTTTCCAGCCCCGGCAGTACCCGGACATAAAGACGTTTTTTTACTTCTTCGGATGCAGTATATACAAAAAGTTCCTTGCTTCCTGTGGTAAGAAGGATGTTTCCCTTGATTTCCTTTAATGCTTCTGCGCAGGCTTCATTGCTGTCAAAGAAACGAAGTCCCGCTTCTTCTGCCGCCTGGATGCTCCGCTTCAGCCGTAAGTAAGTAACCTTATGCCCATCCGCTTTCATCCCGGCAACGCAGCTTTTTATGGTTCTGGTCACTTCCACCGCATAAGGATGGGTGGCATCGATTACAAGGTCAAAGGATTCTTTTCTTAGGAATTCTGACATTGCTTCTTTGGAAAGGCGTCCTTCCTGAATCTTCACCTTCGGATGTTCCTTCATGACCAGCTTTCCATAATCGGTTGCCACCGATACGGTGTGAGCTATGCCTGCTGCCGCCATCAGCTCCGATAATTTTCTTCCTTCTGTTGTTCCTGAAAAAATGATTATTTTTTTCATTGCTCTATCTTATAGCCTCTTGGTGTAATTAATTTTCCATCCTGAATTCTGGTTCTGGAATTTCCAACAAAAACGGTAGTAAACATATTTACTGTTTTACTCTGTAATTCTTCTAAGGTACAGGTAACTGTGCTTTCTCCGTCTCTCCCGATATTTTCCACATAACCGCACGCACGCTCCGGTTCTATCTCCTGAAGCAGAATCTTGCATGCTCTTTCTAAATAGTCTGCCCGCTTCCGGCTGGACGGATTATAAAGTGCAATAGCAAAATCTCCCCGTGCTGCCATAATCAGCCTCTTTTCAATTAACTCCCATGGTGTCATAAGGTCACTGAGACTGATGACACAATAGTCATGATTTAATGGTGCTCCAAGAACCGCTGCACCACTGTTGGCTGCGGTAATTCCCGGTATCACTTCCAGTGAAATCGCCGGATATTCTTTTCCAATCTCATACATCAGTGATGCCATTCCATAGACACCGGCATCGCCGCTGCATACCATTGCTACGCTTTTGCCTTTTTCTGCTTCCTCAAAACACATTCTGCAGCGTTTTTCTTCCTGCCGCATCGGTGTGGAGAGAAATTCCTTGTCTTGGAAACGTTCTCCTAACAAATCAAGATATACGGTATATCCGATGATTACGTCCACCTGTTCTAATACTTCGATGGCTCTGCCTGTCATCATCGCTTCATTTCCCGGTCCCATTCCAACAATCCATATTTTATTCTTCATATAAAGTCAGTCTCCAATCTTCTTTTGCTATAGCAAGTGTCATTCCATTTTCGGCTCTTTTCTTAAGCACCAGTCTTCCATTGTCCCGGCAGGCTGCCATGGCTGCCCGCTCGCAGACATTGTCTACGCCCACCTGGCTTTCCACGAATGCCGATGCATCAAATGTCCCGGGCACCCGGCTTAAGGTCTCTGCGTCAAAGACAAGAAATGGAATGCCATGTTCTGCCGCAAGTTTTAGAATTGCCTTCTCATCCTTCTTTTTATCAATCGAAGCAATTGCCCGTATCTGTTTCCAGTCTACTCCGGCTTCCTTTAAACAGTTTTCTGCAAATGCCTTAAGTTCCTGTTCTTCTTTATTCCTTCTGCATCCGATTCCAAGAATATATTCTTTGGGGATTAAGGTCAATAATGCTTCCGGCTTTTTTCCATCCTCCAGTGCGCCGATTGCTACATCCACTTTGGCGGCATATTCCGGAGCGATTGCCATGGAAAGCTTCTTTTTCTCCAGCACCTTTGCAGAAACCTTCTTAATGCCTTCTTTTTTATCAATGGATAGGTCATGCTTTTTTGCAAATACATCTATGGCAAAGGTATTATTAATATCGGTCGCTGTGGTAATTACCGGAACTGCGCCTAATAACTCTGCCAGTAAAAGTGCTATCTCATTGGCACCTCCCACATGCCCGGATAAAAGAGGAATGACATAATTGCCTGCCTCATCCAGTACCAGCACCGGACTGTCTGTCAGCTTGTCCTTAAGAAATGGGGCAATTGTCCGCACTGCAATTCCGCATGCTCCGATAAAAAGGATTACATTTCTGAAAGAAAACTGCTCCTTTGTCCACGCGTTCAGATTTTCCACCTGTTTTCTGCCATGATAAGTATGAATTTCACAAGGAAGCTGCTGCTCTTTGGAAAGTCTTTTTATCTTTTCGGCAAGCTCTGCTCCCTTTTCAGTAAAGCTGATGATACTCCATCTCAATGACTGCATTTTCTTTCCGCCTTCTTATGATTTTTTTGCTGCCCGGAATTCTGTGGAGAAATCTTCTGCATACAGTCTGGATTTGCTGTATCCACTCTTATTAATGACATCTCCTACGAGAACCAGTGCCGTTTTGGTAATTCCATGTTCTGCCGCTGTCTGTGCCAATGTTTCTACCGTGCAGATATATATTTCTTCCTCCGGCCAGCTTACCTTATAAGCCAGTGCCGCAGTGGTATCCTTTGAATAGCCACCCTTTATCAGACGCTCGGATAACCTCTCTAACATTCCGGTGCTTAAATAGATTGCCATGGAACACTGATGGGCTGCAAATGCCTCAATGCTTTCTTTCTCCGGAACCGTCGTCCGCCCTTCCATTCTGGTAATGATAAGGGACTGGGAAATATCCGGCAGGGTATACTCCAGATTCATGGCTGCCGCTGCTCCAAAGCAGGCACTTACTCCCGGCGTGGAATCATAGGCTATCTTTCTTGCATCCAGCTCCTGCATCTGCTCCTGCACCGCTCCATATATGCTTGGTTCTCCGGTATGCAGCCGCACCACATCTTTTCCTTCCTGCTCTGCCTCCACCATAACTGCAAGGACTTCTTCCAATGTCATCACTGCACTGTTATATACCTGACAGTCTGCTTTGGCATAGTCTAAAAGCTCGGGATTTACCAGTGAACCGGCATAGATAATCACATCTGCTTTCTCCAAAAGATGCATTCCTCTTACAGTAATCAAATCCGGTGCTCCGCACCCTGCTCCAACAAAATGAATCATTCCTTTTCCTCCAACAGTTCTTTTAATAATGCCTCCGCTCCCGGCGTTACACCTAAGAGTCCGATATCATTACTATAAACCATACATTCTATTTCAAGTCCATCTCCGGCACGATGCATTAGATGGTCTTTAATTTTTTCCATGACATATTCCATGGCAGGTTCTAAAAGTCCGGCTTTTTTAATCCGGTCTACGGCATCCTCGGTACCAATGCAGTCTAATATTTCCCGAAGCAGTGTCACTTCTGCGCCCGCCCGGATTGCTGCCGCCGCCAGAAGCTCCATCCGGCAGTCTGCCTCTTTGGAATGGGTGTTCATAATGCCGCCGGATACCTTTATCAGCTTTCCGATATGACCGGTTAAGAGCATTTTGGAAAATCCAAGTTCTTTTACCATATCGATGGTCTGTCCGATAAAGTTGCTGCATTTTACACTGCGCTCCAAATCATAACCATAGGTCCGTTTCATAAATTCCAATCCGTAGTTGCCCGGTGATATGGCAACAATAGAATGACCTTCTGCCCGCTTCTGTTTCAATTCCACTGCTATGGTATCCAGCAATGCCTTATCACTCATGGGCTCCACAATCCCACTGGTTCCAAGTATCGAGATTCCGCCCTTTATTCCAAGTCTCGGATTAAAAGTCTGCGCTGCAAGATGTTCTCCTTCCGGCACTGAAATTACGACTTTGATTCCGCCCTGAAAATCAAACAGATGGCAGACCTCTGATACTTCTTTTGCAATCATCTGCCGTGGTACCGTATTAATTGCGGCATTTCCTACCGGCTGGTCTAATCCCGGCCGTGTAACCCTGCCGACACCGATGCCGCCATCTATTTCTATCTGATTGTTATTTTCTTCACAAATGCTCACCGTTGCATAAATCCATGCTCCCGTCGTTACATCCGGGTCATCCCCGCCGTCCTTTTGTACCGCACAGGAAACTTCTGTTTCCTGAATTTTAATATGCTCCACCTTTGCATGGTAGGGAATTCCCTTTGGTGTCTCAATGGTAATCTCTGTTTTTTTTCTTCCACTCAGCAGCATATAGACTGCTGCCTTTGCTGCGGCTGCGGCACAGCTTCCGGAGGTAAACCCGTATTGCATCTTTCTTCCCCCTGATTTTACTATCGTCTTAACTGATACAAAATTGCATTGCAGATAGCTGCGGCAACATTGCTTCCGCCCTTTCTGCCCCGGTTAATGATATAAGGTACTTCTGTTTCCATAATCAATTCTTTTGCCGGTACCACATTTACGAAGCCTACCGGAACTCCGATAATAAATGCCGGCTGATAGCGTCCCTCCGTTATCATTTTATGAAGCTCGATTAACGCCGTCGGTGCATTTCCCACTGCAAAGATAACCGGCTTTTTTATAGCTGCGGCTTTCTCCATGCTGATGGTGGCTCTTGTTACCTGCCGCTCTCTGGCAAGCTGTGCCACATCCGGGTCCGCCATAAAGCAATGGGCTTCTCCGCCAAATGATGCCAGTATTTTCTTATTGATTCCGGCAAGTGCCATATTGGTATCCGTTACAATATCGGCACCCTTAAGAATCAGTTCCTTTGCAATTTCTACTGCATGGTCAGAATAACACATTGTCTCTGCATAATCAAAATCTGCGCTGGTATGTATCACACGCTTGGTAACAGGCTCCTGCTCCTTAGGCAATACAATATGACGCTTTTCTAATTCCTCTGAAATAATCTCAAAGCTGCGTTTTTCGATTTCTCCCGGCAATACAAATTCGATTGGATTCATTTTCCCATCACCTCTCTTAATGCGCTTATCAGCCGCTCATTCTCTGCCTGCCCCCTTACTGCAATCCGGTAATATCCTTTCGACAGACCTCTGTAATTTTCACAATTTCGAATCAAAATCTGTTTCTTTAAAAGTAACTCATATAACGGTGACTCTGTGTAAAATAAAATATAATCTGCCCGGGACGGATACACCCGGAAGCCTAAGGATGTCAGCTCTTTTATCAGAATACTCCGCTGCTCTTTTATGAGTTTCCTGCTTTCCCCGATAAATTCCGTTTCTTTTGCTGCGGCACATCCTGCCATCTGGGCAAATACCGATATGTTCCATTCCGGAAGCTGCCTTGCAATCTTCTGACAGACGTCCCTGTTCCGGCAGATAAGATACCCCAGCCGGACTCCCGGTATGGCAAAGGTCTTGGTAAATGCTCTCACCTGAATCAGATTCCAACATTTCATGCCAGCTTCCATTTCTTCATAAAACCCTGCTTCTTCACAAAACGGCAGGAAGCATTCATCTACCACCACTATTATATCAAGCTCCTGACACCGCTTTAAAATCCCTTTTAAAATCTCCGGTGGAATTAACTGTCCGGTGGGATTATTGGGATTGGCAAGATAAATAAGCTCCGTTTCTTTATCTAATGCCTCGATAAAGTCCTCTCCCAGCACAAAATTATCCTGTTCCCGCAATGGAAAATAGCTTACCTCACAGTCTTCCACTCCGGCTGCCCACTCATAGCCATAAAAAGAAGGAACCGGAATCAGTATTTTCTTTGGTTTTAATGCATGAAGAATTGCAGGAAAAAGTTCAGAAGCTCCATTTCCGCACAATATCTCATCTGCCGATACCTTATCCATCCCAGCAATGGCTGCCTTCAGCTTCTCCTGCCTGATATCCGGATACCGGCTGCATAAGGTCACCGCTTCCCTAAGGGCTGCCTCTACAGATGCCGGTATGCCCAGAGGATTGATATTTACAGAATAATCTAACGATATGCAATTGCGGTAGATGTCTCCTCCATGTACCATATTCCTGTTCCTTTCCTGAATTTTCATCCTTTCAATCATATAAAGAATAACAATCCCATCACCAAAAGGCAAATGCCTTCACATAAAAATGCAGTTGCATACAAAAGCCGGTTTGCTCTTCTGATATCCTCATATTCCACCGGACGCAGTGCATCTCCGATAAACGGCTTTTTCACCAGTTTGCCAAAATACCAGGCATCTCCTGCCAGCTGTATGGACAATGCTCCTGCGCAAACTGCCTCTGTCTGGGCAGAGTTCGGGCTGGCATGATGATACCGGTCCCTTTTATAAATGTAATATGCATGCTTCCCGTCATATTCCTTTCCAAGGAAATACGTCCCTGCAATCATCAGATATGCACTGATACGGGATGGGATATAATTGCAGATATCATCGAATTTTGCAGCAGCTCTGCCAAAATGAAGATAACGTTCATTCTTATATCCTACCATGGAATCCATCGTATTGACTGCCTTATAAAAGAAGCCCAGAACCGGTCCGCCAAGTGCGGTATATAGCATCGGTGCAATGACTCCATCCGAAGTATTTTCCGCCACCGTTTCAATGGCAGCCTTTGCCACTCCGGTTTCATCCAGCCGCCCGGTATCTCTGCCTACAATCATGGATACTGCATGTCTTGCTGCCAAAAGGTCATTCTCCTTTAAACACTTGTATACCTTCATGCTTTCTACTTTCAGGCATTTTGTAGCAAGAATCTGATAGGTCATTATCATTTCTAAGATAACACCTGCCACCGGATGAATCCGGTACGCAAGAATCAGAAGAAGTGCCGTCACCATAAGAACTGTCAGCAAAACAAGCGCAACCATTCCACATCCTGCTCTTACAAGGTATTTCTCGCTGCACTCCTTTTTATTCATCTTTTTTTCCAAAGTCCCTATAAAATTTCCAATCAACCGGATGGGATGTGGCAGCCAGTATGGATCTCCCAAAAGAAGGTCCAGGCAAAATCCCAGTCCGAACGCAATCATGTGATAAATCATATTGAAATCTCCTCAAGGGAATCTAATTTCCATTCTTCCCCGCAAAGTCTGAGCTTACAGCAGTAGCCGCCTCCGTTTTTCACCTGATAATCAAAATAATTTCCGCCTGCAAGGATGTGAAGCAGTGCCATAATTGTGCCGCCGTGTACAACCGCAGTTATATTCCGGGGCTGACTTTCTGTCATCTGATTTTCTGCTACTTCTCTGGCAATCTTTTCCTCTATGATTTTTGTTGCGGTAAGAAGTCCTCTATGGCAACGTTTTATATATTCCTGCTGGCTCTCGCCTTCCGGAAAAGGCAGTGTGCCATTGCTGTCAATCCATTTCTGGTAATAGGAATCATTTTTCAAATCTTCGTAATTCTTTCCCTCATATGTGCCAAAATTCATCTCCCGCCATTCTTCTATCGGATAAGCTTTCCTTCCCGGGAAAAAAATACCAGCACTCTCCTGACAGCGCAGCATCGGACTGATGAAAAGCAGCCATGGTTTTTTTAAAATGTCTTTTTCTGCAAGAATCTCTAACTGCTTTCTGCCTTCCCCGGATAAAGCTTCTTCTGTTACGCCCAAATACCGGTGTTCCAGATTTGACAGGGTCTTTCCATGACGGATAAGCGTTAAATTTATTTTAATCTCTGGCTGATTCCACATACAATGCGTTCTACCCTTTCTGCCTTCTCGGCAATCCGGATCTGTAGTCTTCCGGTCTGCTCCCTGTAATCCCGTTCCAGAGCATCCATCGGTACAATTCCGTTTCCAATCTCATCACAGATGAAAATAAGTCCCGGATATGCTTCCAGCAATTGATCCGATAACTGTTTCACATCTGCCTGCCGCTCAAGACATTTCCGGACCCACAGGTGCAAATGGTCGATGACCGGATTCTCAAATTCCTGCAGTTCTTTTATCATTCCATCCCAGTCTGCAGGAAGGTTTTCACCCTCTATCACCTGACCTTTACATTCCGGGTGAAGCTTTAATACATATTCCTTTTTTCCCTGATAACATCCGCCTAAAAATAATTCCATGGTCTTTCCTTTCCAGCCTGCTATAGCACAAAGAATGTGCCTTGGCTCATTCCCGCGCCTGCGACGGTCGCTTGGGGCATCTACCTTATACGCCGCAGTGCACATCCTCGCGGAGCGTTTTTTACCTTACAGGAAAGCAATTTCCTGCAAAGTGAAGAACAATTGTCACTGCAACTGCCATGACATTTTCGCACAATGACACAAAATATCCTGCTGTATCACCATTGATTCCGCCAAATTCCTTCCGGCTTTTCCAGCCATAATATCCATAACAGAGCAATGCCACAACTACTGCCGCAAGCCCCGCCCACAGGTTTACATAAATCATACATCCACTGTAGACAACTGCCTCTATGATGAGGACCGCCAGCACTCTTTTTTTCTGGGCGCTGTCTGCAAAATAAGCAAGCATACCGTCTTTTTTTGCCGCCTTCAGGCTTACCACACCAATTCCGCTTAAGCTTCGTGATAATGCAAATCCGATTCCCACTACAAGAATCGCAGACAGTTCCGTAAGCTCTGCATATGCTGCTCCATAAATAAGATAATATAAAACCAGCATCAATACGGAAAATGCGCCAATATGAGGGTCCTTTAAAATTGCCAGCTTCTTCTCCTTATCCTGATAGGAATGAAACGCATCCATGGTATCCATAAATCCATCCATATGAAAGCCGCCGGTAACAAGCAACGGAATCGCTACCGCTATCAGCGTTTTGCACAGATGACTTATCCCGACTGCATTTCCAAGAAAGAACCAGCCGGCTTCCAATGCACCAATGATAAGACCAATCAGTGGGAAGAAACAGAGATGATACTGCATATCTTCTTCCTTCCAGTCAAACTGTGGCACCGGTATTTTTGAATATATGGAAAATGCAATGACGAATCCTTTTAAAATTTTCATGTATTCCTCTTCCTTCTTAAATTCCATCCTTTTTTATGAAAATCGGAATTCCTGCTACTACTTCAATAACCTGCTCTGCCCGCTCGGCAATCTGCCGGTTTACGTCTCCTAACAACCGGATATAAGCCATTGTGGATGCATCATAACGGATTCCGTCTTCAAATATCTGATTCGTGACAATAATCAGTATATCACAGGAATCCTGCAATGCTGTTACTCCACTTATAATTTCATGGGAAAGCTGCTTTATTTTCGCTTCATCCATCACAGCAGACAGATTTTCTTCTGAAAACATTTCGTTGGCAACAAGGTTCGACATGCATTCCAATAAGACTGTTTTTTCGACCCCTGTCGGCGCTTTCTCAGTTGTCACTTTTCCGGCTGAAGCTATTTCTGCTGGCACACTCTCTGCCGCCACTTTTTTTGCCGCTTCCTCAAGTCTTCTCGGCTGTTCTATCGTAAGGAAGCCTTTGCCTGCCCGCATTTTCTGGTGACGCTCTACTTTTTTCTTTCCTTCTTCATCATACACCTGCATGGTGGCAACATAATAAAGGCTGCCGTTGCCTGCGGCTTTCACTGCCATTTGTTCTGCATATGCGGATTTTCCACTGCCGCTTCCGCCGATTACCAATGCAATCATTCTTCATACCTCTTGTACTGTTCTATCTCAAAATTTGCAAAGGATGCTCCTTTTAAATACACGCCCAGTGCCACATCCAGTAAAGACATCATCATCACTGCACCGGTTCCCTCACCCAGTGCCATATCCGCATCCAGTACCGGGTCTAAACGCAGCTTTTTCATAATCGCTGTCTCTGCCAGTTCCCGGCTCTTATGGGATGGTATCATATAATTTACGGCACCCTTGCAAAGAGTCTCTGCCAAAAGTGCTGCAACGGCACTGATGACGCCATCGATGACAACCGGTATCTGCTCGATTGCTGCTCCGATAAATACACCTGTCAATCCGGCTATGTCCAGTCCTCCTACCGCCTTTAATATGGTAAATGCATCCGCATCACGAAGGGAATATTTTTCTATGGCTTCTTCAATTACCCTGCATTTTCTTTTTAATGCTTCATCGGTTAATCCGGCTCCCTTGCCGGTCACCTGCTCTACCTCTAAATCCAAAAGTGCTGCTGCAACGGCTGTGCTGGTGGTTGTATTTCCAATACCCATCTCGCCTGTGGCAAGTATCTCATAACCGTCTCTATGACATTGCTGCACCAGTTGTATTCCGGTTTCTATTGCCTTTAAGACTTCTTCTTCGGTCATCGCAGGTTCCTTGGCGAAGTTTTTCGTTCCTTTTGCAACTTTTCGTGGCAATACTCCGGGAATCACTTCGTCTGTATCAATTCCAATGTCTACCGGAATTACATCCACGCCTGCCACTGCTGCCATCTTTCCTACAGAAGAATTATTTACTCCCATGGCTTTTGCCACTGCAAGCGTTACTTCTTTTCCACTCTGGCTGACCTGTTCTTCCACCACGCCATTGTCTGCACACATAACAAGAACTGCTTTTTTCTGAATGGATATTTTGGTCGTCTTCTCTATGGCTCCAATCTGCGCAATCAGATGTTCAAACTTTCCAAGCCCATCCAATGGTTTGGCGATTCCATCCAGCTTCTCTTTTACCCTGCGATACCAACTATCCTCCAAAGGCAAAATCTTTATGCTATCCAATTCTGCTTTTGTCATATTCTGCCTCCTGCAGCATTCCATAAACCGCTTCCATATCAAGATATTTCCGCAGTGTATCCGCCAGCAAATCGTACTGGCTCTCCTTATACTGCTGATAATTCATGCCCTGATTATCTTCATAATGCACTCCCTTTTTCTCGGCTAACGCCCGGATAAAAGTGGATGCGATATCTCCTTCATCAAAAATGCCATGGACATAGGTTCCGTAGACATTTCCCTTCTGCACAACGACTGAATCCTGTATACAGGATTTCTCCTGTGCATGCGCATGAGCTTGGGCTTGAGCCTGTGTCTGCTTTGGTGCCTGTATCTGCTCTGTCTTCTGTGTTCCGCCGGTATGTCCCATATGAATCTCGTAGCCCTTGTATTCTTTGCCGGAAAGGGAAGCTAACGTACCGGTGAGAGAGTCTATGGTTCCCGTTACCTGACGGCGTATCTTTTCCCGGCTCATCACCGTCTTAAGAGGCAACAGTTCCATGCCCCGTAAGCTGCCGCCTTCCTCTACAGAATAAGGGTCTTCGAGGCTTTCTCCTAACATCTGGTAACCGCCGCAGATTCCAATGACCGGAGTGTCCACTGACAGTTTCTTTATCATGGCTTCCATGCCATTTTCGCGCATCCATTTCAGGTCACCCATTGTATTTTTACTGCCCGGCAGAATAATGGCATCCGGATGATGGATTTCCTGCACCGAAGTCACATAGCGCACCGATACTCCCTCCATATGCTCGAACACATCAAAATCCGTAAAATTCGATATTCTCGGATACCGGATAACTGCCAGATCAATCAACGCCTCTTTCCGATGCTTGAATTTTCCGGTCAGGCTGTCTTCATCCTCAAGTTGAACCTTCATATAAGGTATCACTCCACAGACCGGAATACCGCCTTTTTCCTCTAACATCTGAATGCCCGGCTCCAGTATGGATACGTCTCCGCGGAATTTGTTGATGATTAAACCTTTTACACGGGATTTTTCCTGCTCCTTCAAAAGCATCAGCGTTCCTAAAAGCTGTGCAAACACACCGCCCCGGTCAATATCTCCTGCCAGAAGAACCGGTGCATTTACCATCTCCGCCATGCCCATATTTACAATGTCATTTTCCTTGAGATTAATTTCCGCCGGACTTCCGGCTCCTTCTATTACAATAATATCCGCCTGCTCTTCCAGCTTGTGAAATGCCCTTAAAATATCCGGGATAAGCTTTTTCTTATAATTAAAATATTCCCGCGCCGGCATATTTCCAATGACCGTACCATTGACAATGACCTGGGAGCCAATGTCATTGGTTGGCTTTAAAAGAATCGGGTTCATACAGACCTGCGGCTCGATTCCTGCTGCCTCTGCCTGCATAACCTGTGCCCGTCCCATTTCAAGTCCTTCGGTTGTAATATAGGAATTCAATGCCATATTCTGCGACTTAAAAGGTGCCACGCGGTATCCATCCTGATGAAAGATCCGGCATAAGCCTGCTGTAATCAGGCTTTTTCCGGCATTAGACATTGTTCCCTGTATCATAATCACTTTTGCCATGTGATAAGTTCCTCGATTTCTTTTGTTTTCTATTCTATCTCGCGTCCAGTCCCTGAAGCAGTACCACATAACACGCGAAGTCTCCGATTCGTTTTCGCTCTTCCCCTAACCAATCATCCCAGTCATTGCCCAGCTTATGCTCATACATATAGACGGACAGTTTGTTTTTCGCACTGATTACAAGATTATGACAGCGGGTGCGCTCCGCATCTGCCTGTCCCTTATCCGCCAGCGATTTCTGGTTCCATCTGTTTCTGATTTGCACATAGTCTACTGCACATTTCAAAAAACGGTCTATGAGTTCCCTGCAGGCTGCATCCGCTTCCCCCTGCCCTGCAATCTGGTTCCAGATCTGCATGGCTTCTTCAAAGGGCAGTGACGTCTCCTGTTTTAAGTACTCTTTGTATGTTGTATACATTGGGTGTCCTCCGCATATTTTATCTTAACAGATATATTGTATAACATTCCTTGTTTTTAGGAAAGATACTTTCCTGTTTTGTGATTCTGCTTTTCATAAACAGCACTGTTATGATAGCAGAAAAACCAGGGGACATGATATGCCTCCTGGTTTCCATTTCTTATTCTGGTTTGTATTTCCTATTCTATTTTATCTTTTTATTTCTGGATTAACTTTTCATATTCCTCTTCATCAATACGATATTTCTTTTTGAGAATCGTATAGGAAACCACTAATCCCAATATCGGAATAAGCACCATACCAAGCCGGAAGATAAATCCCTGTCCCATGGTTATCTGGTCAATATATCCATTTGCTATTTTTAATGCTTCTCCACTGGACATGGTTCCTTTATTTACTTCGATTTCCAGTTCACTGATATTCCGGCTCTGTGCATATATTCCACTGACTATAAGAACCAGCGTGGATAAGCCCTGATTCAATCCGCCTGCCAGCTTTACACTAAATGAACGAACTGCGGAAATAACAGAATCATGCCTTTCATGAAATCTGGCTTCATCATATTCTATCGTATTATTAATCATTACGATAATTGCCAGATTCATTAGTCCCTGAAAGAAGAAGATTACAAAACCGATTGCATTCAAAAGAATTACATTTTTCGGTAGAATATAGCCAAAAGCCAGAAAACCGGCATAACCTGCCAGCAGTACCACAAAGCAGGTTTTCAGAATCTGCTTCCTTGAAAAATGACTTGCTAGAAAAGCATAGCTTGCCTGGGAAATCAGCATACCCAGTCCATACATAACCGTAAAGTAAAATACCAGATTTCCACTTTCGGAATATCCATATTCTATGTAAAAGAAATTCACTCCGAAAATAATTAAAATGTTGTTTGTAATATTAAAAAAAATGGATGCAATGCCCGCCGCTACCAGTTGGTCATTTCTTGCAAATATGTGAAACATATCCTTCAGGGAAAGCTTCTCCTTCTGTTCTCCCCTGTCTCTTTCTTTTATTCCAAATGCCGTTAAAAGCTGAAATGCAATCAGCGCTATCGCTACTACCATGGCAACTACCCGGTATGCCATTACGGCATTTCCGGCGATTACAACCGGTACCACTCCTGCCACTGCAAACTGACCGATACACACAAAAATGCTCATCAGTGTAACAAGAGAATCTCTGGTATGGGAATCAGAACTTAATGACGGTAAAACACCCCAGTATGCAATATCATTCATGGTATAGGTCATTCCCCATAACAGATAAAAGAGACTATAGAAGCCTACGAAGCCCCATCCGCTTGGTCGAATTGTAAACAGGCAGACAATTATGACTGCATTGGAAACTGAGCCAATCAGTATCCACGGTTTAAATTTTCCCATTTTAAAATGTGTGTTCTCGATAATAATTCCCATTAACAAATCATTGATAGCATCCCACACCATACACACAATCATAGCTCCGCTGATTACCACAAATTGTGCACTGGTAAGATTCATGGTATATTGCACATAGAGAATCAGATACATACTTACGAGTGCATAAGCCGCATCCCGTCCGGTTGCGCCAACGCAATAACTCCATTTTGTCCTTCGGTCTAATGTTTCTTTCATCCTTCATCCCTCCTGTTCGCTGAATGGATAATCTTTTCTATGGTTTTTCTTTTTACAAGACCTCCACTCTGATTGCATACACTATCTATATTTCCTTCTAAAATTCCTTCCAGCATCATCCTCACTTCCGGATCCCGCATCGTTTTGGTAGGATACATAAGCTTTGTTATGCATTTTCCGATTCGTATCCACCTTCTGGCAAGAGGGGAATACGGTGCCATTTGTATCAGTGAATTTTTTGCCGTAAACTCTCCCGGAACCATATTGGAAAAATGTGTCCGCTCATAGGTATATATGGAATAAAAATCCTGCGCAGAAAGCGGCACTTTGTTTTCTATTGTAAGTGCACTTTGTACCTCTGTTCCCGATACTTCTACAGACTGGCTCAGCCGGATGTCCTGCAGGGATGCTCCTACCTGTATTTCATATGTGCCGCCGATCATCTGAAACTCTTCCCGTTGATAAACCGAAAATGCCCGTTCTGTTAAAGTAAGTTCTACCTCTTTTTTCTCTCCCGGCTTTAAATATACTTTTGCAAAACCCCGGAGTTCTCTTTTTGCCCGAAAAGCATTCGAATCTGGATTTTTCACATATAATTCAGCAATTTCCGCTCCTTCCATATTTCCGGTATTCTCTACGGAAAACTTCACGTTAAAACAGCCATTTTGTATTTCTGTTATCTGTAACTTTTCATATTGAAAGCTGGTATAGCTTAAGCCATAACCGAAGCAATACCGGACCCGAACCTGAAAAGTATCATAATACCGATAGCCCACAAAAATACTTTCCCGGTATTCCACATCATCCATTCGATTTTTCTGCTCTCCCTGTTTTCCAAAATATCCATAGCTTGGAACATCCTCTTCGCCATAAGGAATGCTCTCCGCCAGTTTTCCGGAAGGATTTACCTCTCCCGTAACAATTGCTGCACAGGCTGCTCCCACAGCTTCTCCTCCAAGATATAACTGCAACAGTGCTCTGCATCTTGACGGCTGCTTTAAATCATAAGGGGAACCGCTGATGGAAATGAATGCAATGTTATCAGTTATTTCTAATATCTGCTCCAATAACTTTTCCTGATTTTCCGGCAGATGATAGCTTTTGCGGTCGTATCCTTCTCCCTCTGCTATCTCGGTCAGCCCTCCGAAAAAGAGTATTGGCATATTCTTTTCTACTGCTTTCTTTACCTGTGTCAGTGCCTCTGTTTCAAGCTTCCCGTTTCTTCGAAACGTATTGCTTTTATATCCCCGCACAAAGCTTACGTCTATTTTGTATGATGCAAGTGCTTCCATAAATGAATCGATATGCTCAGTATGAATATGACTGCTTCCACCACCCTGGAATCTTAGAGTTTCCGCCAAATCACCAATAACCAGAACCCCGGTAACATGTTTCAGTGGAAGAAAAGAATCATTTTTCAAAAGTACGGCACAATCTTCTTCTACTCTTTTTGCCAGACTGTGGTTTTTCTTTCTTGTGTTTTCCGAGAGTTTCTTATCCTGTTTATTCAGAATAATATTTTTCTTATATTTATCATTCAGCTGCTCTATCCGCCGGTTGATTTCTTCTAACTTCTTTTCCGATAGTTTCCCTTTTTCCACAGCAGCAGCCAGTTCCGGAAAATGATTTCCACAGCTATCCGGCATTTCAACATCCATTCCGGCATTCAGACACGCGGGAAGGTCAACGCAGGCTCCCCAGTCACTCATAACCAGACCTTCATATTTCCATTTCTTACGAAGAATCTCTGTCAGCAGATAGGCATTCTCGCATGCTGGAATTCCATTGATATAATTGTAAGCTGCCATAACGGTATCCGGTTTTGCTTTCTTTACTGCTCTTTCAAATGCAGACAGATATATCTCATGCAATGCTCTGTCATCAATCATTGAATTGGATGTCATTCTATGAGTTTCCTGACTGTTTCCTGCAAAATGTTTTAAGGAAGTTCCTACTCCATTCTGCTGCATTGCAGTTATATAATGGGCTGCCAGTTCACCTGCCAGATATGGGTCTTCTGAAAAATATTCAAAATTTCTTCCACAGAGCGGTGAACGTTTGATATTAACTCCCGGTCCTAAAATAACGGATACTCCAAGTTCTTTGGCTTCCTCCGCAATTCCTGCTGCCATTTCCGCTATCAGGTCAACATTCCAGGAACAGGCAAGACTGCTGGCTGTCGGAAAACAGGTTGCTTCATAGCTGTCATTATTTTTCGCTCCATCCTCCTGTGCCCGGACTCCATGCGGTCCATCGGATACCTGGATATCCTTTATATGCCATGCTCCAAAACCCGTTACCTGTCTGCATTTTCTGCGCCATTTGTCATCCATAAAAACACCCCCGTTTCATGAATTTCTATATACTCAACTTATCATCTCTGCAGATTCGTCTATATCATTTTTATGTTGTATTATATTATTT
>ERZ1026850.55-NODE-55-length-69204-cov-7.840865_pt1 | contig 69204 bp, 64 predicted proteins | sample MGYA00380155_ERZ1026850 | MGnify/ENA primary metagenome ERZ1026850 (study PRJEB33269, sample SAMEA4719791) | human gut metagenome | biome: human-associated habitat; feature: organic feature; material: feces | place: Cameroon | collected 2013-10 ... | reverse complement strand
ATTATAGGTAGTAATGAAAACTATGTTATAAAATATTAAATGATAAATGAAATAGTTTTGGAGGTTCTGATGAAATATAAAATTGTGATTGACAGCTGCGGCGAACTGCCTTTTCAGTACCAGAATGATATCCGCTTTGAGCGTGTGCCCCTTGGTCTTGAGGTAGAAGGGGAAGTGATCATGGATGATGAGAACTTCGATCAGGCTGATTTCTTAAAAAAGGTGGCAGCCTCGGCGAAATGCCCGAAGTCATTTTGTCCGTCACCCGAGAGATTTATGGAGGCTTACCGGACTGAGGCAGAGAATGTGTTTGTATTTACTCTTTCCTCCAAATTGAGCGGAAGCTACAACAGCGCAGAGCTAGGCAAAAAGCTGTATCTGGAAAAATATGGACATAAGAATATCTTTATCTGTGATTCAGAATCTGCAAGCTGTGGAGAAACAAATCAGGCACTGCTTGCAGCAAAGCTCTGTGAAGAGGGACTGCCCTTTGAAGAGGTGTGCAGAAGGGTATCTGAATACCGGGATCATATGCATACCTATTTTGTTCTTGATAATCTGGAAACCTTACGGAAAAATGGAAGACTGACCGGGGTCAAGGCACTGGTAGCATCCACCTTAAGCATTAAGCCGGTAATGGGATCGGAAAAGGGAGCTATCATCCAGCTTGGTCAGGCGATCGGGATCAAGAAGGGACTGGCAAAGATGGCAGCAGCCGTTGCAGCAGATGCAGTAAACCCCGAAGAGAAGACATTGATGATCACTCATTGTAACTGCCTGGAAAGAGCAGAGGCAGTGAAGAACATGGTTCTGCAGAAGATTTCCTGCAGGGATGTGGTGATCATGGATACCAGAGGTGTCAGCAGCATGTATGCCAATGATGGTGGTGTGATCGTTACGTTATAAGGTGATATTCTGCAGAGCACTTTTTATATATTTCATCACGAAGGGATTAGAGGAAAGACGGTATCCGTCCTTCATGAAGACTGCAAGGGGGGTGTAATGATCCATGTGGACAACGTTGATAAGACCCCGGTCATTCAGGAACACAATGTGTTCAAAAGCGGAAATCGTATTATAAAAGTTATACATTTCAGAAAGAACGGAAACCTCTTTTCCGTTTTGGAGAAAAACATGTACATAGCGTCCCTCCTGGACCGCATAGAGAATATCATCCTCATCTACATACCAGGTTTTCTGTTCACTGCGGAGCTCAATCTTCGGAACACGGCAGGCACCAAGCGCTTCTGCCCTGTCAAGGATTGCCGAAAGCTCTGCCGTGATAATGGGCTTATCCAGATACAGAATACTATCCGGTATCCCTGACAGGGCAGAGGCTTTTTCCTTATAATTGATTTTCGAGGAGCACAGCACAATAGGAGCTGTAACTCCGTCTTCGGCAAGCTGCAGGGCAAAGGTAAGCCCATCGGGTGCAGACGCTGTCATATCCAGAAAAAAGAGATCATACTGCATATGGTTGGTGGAAAGAATACGGCAGTCACCAAAGGAATCGGCAAATAAAAGCCCGGTTTTGGCCTTTCGTTTATCCGATTCCCGCTTCAGGAGACGTTCCAGCTGTTTTCTGTCAGCAATATTGTCATCACAGATCGCAATGTGCATCAGGGGTTCCTCACTTATCATTATCATTAAAGAAGAGAGATTTCAAAGGGTGCATGGAGCAGGAGAGCGATCAGAAGGATCTGAAGGATCAGGATCGCAGGCATACCATACACAAAATACCAATGTCTTGTTTTATGACGAAAAGCATACATTCCAATAATGGAACCTATGCTTCCGCCAATTATTGCAACGATAAAAAGGGTTGCTTCCGGAATCCGGAAGGCCCTTTTTTTCGCTTTGTATTTATCAATGCCCATCAGCGCAAAGCCGATGAGATTCGTGGCAATAAGATACTCGAGGAGTAAAGTAATAACGTCCATGCCTTACCTCCTGCTTTGATTACAGTTCTCCACGCTCCTGCATTTTCATAGCACGAACCTTGGTAGAAAGTCCGAACAGATTGATGAAGCCTTCTGCATCGTGATGGTCATACAGATCACCGGTTGTGAAGCTTGCGATGCTCTCATTGTACAGAGAGTAAGGAGAAGTGGTACCGGCTTTGATGATATTGCCCTTGTAAAGCTTGAACTTCACTTCACCGGTTACATACTTCTGGGTGGATTCCACGAATGCCTGTACAGCTTCACGTAAAGGAGAGAACCATTTTCCTTCGTATACGATCTGTGCAAATTTGTTGCCCATATCCTTCTTGACTGCGTAAGCATCACGGTCAAGGATCAGCTCCTCAAGCTGCTGATGTGCTTCATAAAGAATGGTTCCGCCGGGAGTTTCATAAACACCTCTTGACTTCATGCCGACAACACGGTTCTCAACGATATCTACAATACCGATACCATGCTTGCCGCCAAGCTTGTTCAGGTCACGGATGATATCAGATACCTTCTTCTTTTCACCATTGATGGCTACCGGGACACCCTTTTCAAAGGAGAGTGATACATATTCGCCCTCATCAGGAGCCTTCTCAGGAGTAACACCAAGAACAAGGAGGTGATCATAGCCTGGCTCGTTGGCAGGATCCTCAAGCTCAAGACCCTCATGGCTGATGTGCCAGATGTTACGGTCACGGCTGTAGCTGGAATCTGCTGAGAAGGGAAGATTGATGCCATGTGCCTTGCAGTACTCAATCTCGGATTCACGGGAGTCCATAGTCCACTTTTCGTTTCTCCATGCAGCGATGATCTTAAGATCAGGTGCGAGAGCCTTGATGCCAAGCTCGAAACGGATCTGGTCATTTCCCTTTCCGGTAGCGCCGTGGCAGATTGCAGTAGCGCCCTCCTTACGTGCAATTTCCACTAACTTCTTGGCGATCAGAGGTCTTGCCATGGAAGTTCCAAGGAGATATTTGTTCTCATATACGGCATGAGCCTGTACACAGGGAACGATATATTCATCACAAAATTCATCGATAACATCGAGGATGTATAATTTTTCAGCACCGCAGGATTTTGCTCTTTCTTCAAGTCCGTCAAGCTCTTCTTCCTGACCACAGTCGATGCAGACGCAAACAACGTCGTAATTGAAATTCTCTTTTAACCAGGGGATGATGGCTGTAGTGTCAAGACCGCCTGAATACGCTAAGATTACTTTTTCTTTCATAATATATGCCTCCGGTATGTTTGTTTGTTTTTTGTTTGGGTACATCATACTCCTTTCCAAAAGGAAATGCAACACTTATTTTGCATAAATAAAAGAATATTTTTAATATTCTGCATAAAAACGAAAATACTATTGAATAATATGCATAAAAGGTGTATAGTTATGCGCTGGAAACAGGATGGGATTATTTCCAATTATTTTGTTGAGATTTAAAGCGTGAAAGAGTATTATTATTGTTATTGAATAAGAAAACGAGGATAAGGAAATGAGTGGGAAAGTGAAAATATTCATTGATGGAAGTGAGGGAACGACGGGACTCCGGATCCATGAGAGGTTTGCGGAGAGGGAGGACGTGGAGTTACTTCCTATTTCATCAGAGCTGCGTAAGGATAAGGAAGAAAGAAAGAGACTGATCAATTCGTCAGATATTACTTTCCTATGTCTGCCGGATGCTGCTGCAGAGGAATCTGTTTCTCTGGTAGAGAATGATCATGTAAGGATCATTGATACCTCTACGGCACACAGAACCATGGAAGGCTGGGCTTATGGTTTTCCTGAGCTGTCAAAGGAACACAGGGAAGCGATCTCTGCCGGAAACAGGATCGCAGTTCCGGGCTGCTATGCCACAGGCTTTATATCCCTGGTATATCCCATGGTGGCAGGAGGACTGATCAGTGCAGATTATCCGGTCAGCGCATTTGGTATTTCTGGCTACAGCGGCGGCGGCAGGAAGATGATCGCAGCCTATGAGTCAGATGAGAGAGAGGATGCGCTTCTTGCACCAAGGGAATATGCCCTTTCCCAGGCACATAAGCATCTGAAGGAAATGAAGAAGATCCCGGGGCTTAAGAGAGAACCGCTCTTTTCCCCTATCGTGGCAGATTATTACAGTGGCATGGTGGTTTCTGTTCCTGTATATACAGACCTGATGAATAAGGGAAGAACACCGCAGGAGGTGTGGAAATATCTGGCTGATTTTTATGCAGGCAGCCGTTTTGTAAGGGTGATGCCCTTTGGAGCGGAAGAAGCAAGCGCCAATATGCTTGCGGGCAATGCAATGAGCGGCAGGGACAGCCTTCGGATCTATGTAACAGGAAATGAAGACAGAGTCCTGCTTTCTTCCCAGTTTGACAATCTTGGAAAAGGGGCTTCCGGTGCAGCAATCCAGTGTCTGAATATTGCACTTGGCTGTGAGGAGACGAAGGGACTTCATCTGTAGAAGATGATGTGAAAGGAAATAAAAAGACCATGAATGAACGAATCCATGATGCTACATTATATGAAGATATTCCTTCTCCGGAGGGAAGGGAAGAAAAGGAAATGGCAGTATACAGGCTGCTGAAGGAGCTGCAGATCCCTTATGAGAGACTGGATCATGAGCCGATGGAAACTATGGAAGCCTGTCAGGATGTTGATAAGCTGTTACATATTCATATGTGTAAGAACCTGTTCCTGTGCAACTCCCAGAAAACAGTCTTTTACCTTCTGATGATGCCGGGAGAGAAAAAGTTTAAGACAAAGGAGCTGTCAAAGCAGATCGGCAGTGCCAGGCTTTCCTTTGCCTCAGAGGAATATATGGTGAAATTCCTGAACATACATCCGGGTGCAGTAAGCATTATGGGACTGATGAATGATACGGATAAGAGGGTCAATCTTCTGATCGATGAGGATGTGCTGAAGGAAGAATATCTGGGGTGTCACCCCTGCGTGAATACGGCAAGCCTGCAGCTTAAGACAAGGGATGTGCTTGAGAAGTTCCTGCCCTATACGGGACACGGATACCGGACGGTTCATCTGACAGGAGAGGATTAGAGAGATGATTGTACGGACAATGACCATAGAAGATTACCAGGGTGTCCATGATCTGTGGATGACGATCAAAGGCTTTGCCATCCGGAGCATAGATGATTCCCGGGAAGGTGTGGAGCGTTTTTTAAAGAGAAATCCGGCTACAAGCGTAGTTGCGGAGGAAAACGGAGAGATCGTAGGGAGTATTCTCTGCGGGCATGATGGCAGAAGAGGATGTCTTTATCATGTCTGTGTCCGTGAGGACTGCCGTATGAGGGGCATTGGAAAGAGTATGGTCGTCAGGTGTATGGAAGAGCTGGAGAAGGAGAAGATCAGCAAGGTTTCCCTGATCGCCTTTACCGAGAATGACATCGGCAATGCTTTCTGGAAGGAAATCGGCTGGACAAAGCGGGAAGATCTGAATTATTATGATTTTGTACTGAACAGGGAAAATATCATCAATTACAATAAATAGGAAAGCAAGGAGGCAGTTCTTACGATGAAAAAGATTACAGGCGGTGTTACGGCAGCGAAGGGATTTCAGGCAGCAGCCGCGGCAGCAGGGATCAAATATAAAGACAGAGATGATATGGCGCTGATCTACAGCGAAAAGCCGTGTGTACTGGCAGGCACCTTTACCAGCAACGTGGTGAAGGCAGCACCGGTGCTGTTTGATAAGAAGGTAGTAGAGGAAAGTCCTTACGGACAGGCCGTTGTGATCAATGCGGGGATCGCCAATGCCTGCACCGGAAGGGAAGGCTTTTCCTACTGTGAGCAGACAGCGAAGGCAGCAGCGGAGGCACTTTCCATCTCTGAAAATGCGGTGCTTGTGGCATCCACCGGTGTCATCGGCATGCAGCTTCCCATTGACAGGATCGTAAGCGGTATTAAAAAGCTGACAGAGGGAAAGCAGGGAGATCTGGAAGCAGGAACGAGAGCGTCCAGGGCGATCATGACAACAGATACGAAGAATAAAGAGGCAGCTGTGCAGATCGAGATCGGAGGTAAGACAGTAACTCTTGGAGGTATGTGCAAGGGCTCCGGCATGATCCATCCCAATATGTGCACCATGCTGGCTTTTGTGACAACAGATGCTGTAATCTCCAAAGAGCTGCTGACAAAGGCAGTGAAGGAGGATGTTGTAGATACCTTTAATATGATCTCCGTAGACGGAGATACTTCTACGAATGATACACTGCTTGTACTGGCAAACGGTATGGCAGAGAATCCGGAGATCAGAGAGAACAGCCCGGAATACGAAGCATTCCGTGAGGCGCTTCATGAGATCAATGAAACTCTGGCAAAGAAGATGGCAGGAGACGGAGAGGGAGCAACCGCTCTTTTTGAAACAAAGGTCATCCATGCACCGTCCAAACAGGATGCCCGTATTCTTGCCAAAGCTGTCATCTGCTCCAGCCTGACGAAGGCTGCGATCTACGGACATGATGCCAACTGGGGAAGAATCCTGTGCGCCCTTGGCTACAGCGGTGTCATTTTTGATCCGGAGAAGATAGAGCTGTTCTTTGAAAGCAAAGCCGGCCGGATACAGATCTATAAGGACGGTGTGGCAGCAGACTACAGTGAGGAGGAGGCAACAAAGATCCTTTCCGAGCCGGAGGTTACTGTAGTTGTGGACATGAAGAACGGAGAAGAGAGTGCAACAGCAAGGGGCTGCGACCTTACCTATGATTATGTAAAGATCAATGCAGATTACCGAAGCTGACAGCCGGGATTTCAAAAGAGAGCTGCAGATGGTGTAGCATAATCAGGACTGTGGAAAGCATGAAAACAGGGGAGATAAGAACATGGAAAAGGATATGGAACAGGTATTACGGAAGGCAGAGGTACTGATCGAGGCACTTCCCTACATACAGAAATTTAACAGGAAGATCATCGTAGTCAAATATGGCGGTTCAGCCATGAGCAATGAAGAGCTGCAGAAAAATGTCATCAAGGATGTTACCCTTTTGAAGCTGGTTGGTTTTAAACCGATCATCGTGCATGGCGGCGGCAAGTCCATCAGCAAATGGGTAGGAAAGGTTGGCAAGGAGGCAAAATTTGTGAATGGACTGCGTGTCACAGATGATGAGACCATGGAGATCGCAGAGATGGTGCTTTCCAGAGTCAATAAGCAGCTTGTGACCATGGTGGAGGAGCTTGGTGTCAAGGCCGTTGGTATCAGCGGTAAGGACGGCGGACTTCTGCAGGTGGAGAAAAAATATGCAGACGGTCAGGATATCGGTTATGTCGGAAATATCACAAAGGTAGACCCCAAGCTCCTGTATGATCTGCTGGAGAAGGACTTCCTGCCGATCATTGCACCGATTGGTCTGGATGATCAGTTTGCCACCTATAATATCAATGCAGATGATGCGGCCTGTGCGATTGCCAAAGCAATCAGTGCGGACAAGCTGGTATTCCTGACAGATATTGAAGGATTATACAGAGATATTAATGACAAGAGCAGCTTTATTTCCAGGATCACAGCTTCCGGCGCAGAGGAGCTGATAGGTGACGGTGTGATCGGCGGCGGTATGCTGCCAAAGCTTGCAAACTGTGCATCTGCTGTGAAGAATGGTGTCAACAGAGTCCATATTCTTGATGGAAGGATTCCACATTGTCTCCTGCTTGAGATCTTCACTAATTCCGGTGTGGGAACCATGATCCTAAGAGACGAGGATAAACAGCTCCTGGAGCAGCACGATTAGGCAGAAAGAAAGGACACAGGCAGACATGGAATCAATGAAGCAATATATAGAGGATGCAGAGGCAGCACTTCTTCATACGTATAACCGTTTTCAGGTAGTGCTGGATAAGGGAGAAGGCGTTTACCTTTATGACATGGAAGGAAAGAAATATCTGGATTTCTGTGCGGGGATAGCCGTATTTGCCCTTGGCTATGGAAATAAGATTTACAATGATGCCCTGAAAGAGCAGATCGACAAGGTGATCCATACTTCCAATTATTATTATAATATACCGGCTATTGAAGCTGCCAAAAAGCTGAAAAAGATTTCCGGGATGGACAGAGTGTTTTTCACAAACAGCGGGGCAGAGTCTATTGAAGGAGCCATTAAGGCGGCAAGAAAATATGCTTATCTGAAGGACGGAAGAACAGACCATGAGATCATTGCCATGGAGCATTCCTTCCATGGAAGGACTATGGGGGCTCTTTCTGTTACAGGCAATAAAAAATACCGGGAAGCCTTTGAACCCATGATCGGAAATATCCGCTTTGCCACATTAAATGATTTTCAGAGTGTTCTGGATCAGGTGACAGATAAGACCTGTGCGATCCTGTTTGAAACGGTACAGGGAGAGGGCGGCATTTATCCTGCCACAGAAGAGTTTATGAAGCAGGTAAAGGCGCTGTGCGAGGAAAGGGACATTCTGATGATCCTTGACGAGATCCAGTGCGGTATGGGAAGATGCGGTGAGTATTATGCATGGCAGAGATATGGCATTAAGCCGGATATCATGACAAGTGCCAAGGCGCTTGGCTGCGGTGTGCCGGTAGGTGCTTTTATGATGACAGAAAAGGTGGCTGCCCATTCTCTTACAAGCGGTGACCACGGAACGACCTATGGAGGAAATCCTCTTGCGGGTGCAGCTATCAATGCGGTACTTGATTTATTTGAGGAGAACCATATAATAGAACATGTGAACCAGATCGGAGATTATCTGGCAAATCGCCTTGACGAACTGGTTGATAAGTATGATTTCATCACGGAACGCAGAGGTGTCAAGCTGATGCAGGGACTTGTATTTGACAGGCCAGTAGGTGATATCATAGGAAAAGCCCTGGAAAAGGGACTGATATTGATAAACGCAGGACCGAATATCATCCGTTTTGTACCGCCTCTTGTCATTGAAGAGGAGAATGTGGACAAAATGATTGAGATTCTGACGTCCTGTCTGCAGTAAATGGAGTATGATTTATGGGTTTTAAGAAACGACTGGCGGCTGCACTTCTTCTTGCAGCCGTTGCTTTTCTGACTTTTGGAATTGCCAGATCAGGCATGCAGGTCAGTGAAAAACAGGAAGAAAAATTTCCTGCTTTTACAGGAGAAAAGGATACACTGTATCTCTGGTATACAGACGAGGCACTGACCTCTTATCTTACCAGTGCAGCAGTTACGTACAATGAAAATCATGATGTGAGGATCGTGCCGGTGCTGCAGTCCGGACCGGAATATCTGGAGCAGATCAATGCTGCTTCCCTTTCCGGAGAGGAGCTGCCGGATCTGTACATCCTCAGCCATGATTCACTGGAAAAGGCTTATCTGGCAGGACTAGCAGAGGAGGTAAGGCTTCGTGAAAGGACATCCCTTAGGGATACCTACAGGGATACAGGACTTTCAGCAGCAACCTATCAGGGAAAGGTGATCGGATATCCTTTTTATTTTGAAACAAGTGCGCTTCTCTATAATAAAACATATCTGGAGGATCTGGCAGAGAGTCGGCTTCAGGCAGAGGCAGATATAGCGGCAGGAGAAGAAGCACAGCAGCAGGCGGATGCCGGAAATGTCACGCAGAACACAGCAGAGGAAACGCCTTCCTTTTCGGATGAAGAGATTGAGGCAAGGATACAGGAGCTCATCCCAAAGACACTGGAGGATATGAAGACCTTTGCTGACAGCTATGATGCACCGGAAGCGGTAGAGGGTGTCTTCAAATGGGATGTGACAGATATTTTCTACAATTATTTCTTTATTGGCAATGCGATTGAGATGGGTGGAACTGCCGGAGATGATATTTCACAGATTGACATTTATAATCTGAATGCTATCCGGAATATGAGAGCCTATGAGGAACTGAACCAGTTCTTTTCCATAGATACCAGTGAGATCAGTTATGAGAGCGTGATCCATGAATTTATGGAAGGCAGGCAGGTATTTACAGTAGCAACCTCAGATGTGGTCGGTACACTGGAGCAGGCAGAGGAGGATGGCAGCTTCCCTTATGAATATGGGATCGCCCTTCTTCCTGATATTGATGCAGACAGGGAGACAAAGCCGCTTTCCATGACGCAGTGTGTAGTAGTGAACGGTTATGGGACGCATCAGGAGGATGCCAATGATTTTGCCTTTTTCCTGACAGCAGGATACAATGAAAGTCTTTATGCAAGAAGCGGCAAGGTATCGGCTGCAAGAGATGCAGATTACGGAAATGAGGCGCTTTCCATGTTTGCAGAAGCCTATGATAATTCTGTGTCCATGCCGAAAATGATCGAAACCAGTAATTTCTGGGTATTGCTTGAACGCGTATTTTCCCAGGTATGGAATGGAACTGACGCAAATGACGCACTGAAGGAATTGTCGGAGCAGATCATGCAGCAGGTGACCGGACGGGAGTATGAAGAAGTTTATATCGAAGATGTGCAGGAAGAAACAGATGTAGAGTATCTGGATGAAGAATACTATACGGAGGAAGCACAGAAGGAAGGGCAGGCGGAAGAATAGCGGATCAGACAGACTGATTATGTATAAAATCCAGCCATACAGGATACATTACGGATAAAAACGTAAGGAGATTCTGATATGGTTGGATTTTTGATTGCGATAATTTCCGGAGCATTGATGAGTGTACAGGGAGTTTTTAATACAGGTGTCACGAAATCGTCCAGTATCTGGGTGGCCAGTGCCTTTGTCCAGCTTTCTGCCCTCATCGTCTGTTTCTGTGCCTGGCTGTTTACAGACAGGACTTCTTTTGTGACGCTTACGAGGGTAGAACCGAAGTATATGCTCCTTGGAGGCGCCATAGGGGCATTTATCACCTATACAGTGATCCGCAGTATGGAAATGCTTGGACCGGCAAGAGCGGTCATGCTGATCGTGACTGCCCAGCTTCTTGCTGCCTATATGATTGAACTGTTTGGCATTTTTGGCGTGGAGAAGCAGCCCTTTTCTTTCAGAAGGATGATCGGAATGGCAGCTGCTATTGTGGGAATAGTGGTATTTAAATGGGAATAAGGTCATATTTTTATGTTGTCAATACCACTTGCGCAACCTGTGAAAAACCTTTACAATATTAATCAGTCGTGATACAGGGGGCCTTTTTGTCATGTGCAGGAAGGAGTAGAACGATGAAAAAGAAACATAAGATATTGCTTGGTATGCTGGTTCTTGCCGGGTGTCTGCTTTTTGGATGTGAGAAACGCAGGACTGAGCTTTTTTCGGAAGAAAAGCAGGATACGGTATCAGAGACTCTGGATGCATCAGGCCAGGAGGAACAGGAGCTGCAGAGCAGTCAGCAGATAACTGCCAGCCAGACTGTATTTGTGCATGTCTGTGGAGCTGTGGAGAACCCGGGTGTTTATGAGTTTACAGAGGATGCGAGGGTGTATCAGGCGGTAGAAGCAGCCGGTGGATTTTTGCCGGAGGCCTGTGAGGAATATGTGAACCAGGCCGGGGCGCTTACCGATGGAAAGCGGCTTTATATTCCGACAGAGGACGAGGTCAGAGAGCTTTCGCAGGCAGGAAAGGATACGCTGACAGAAGAGCTTCTTTTGCAGTCTGATAGAGAAACAGATCAGGCAGACGGACTTGTGAATATCAATACGGCATCCATGGAGGAGCTGTGTACACTTCCCGGGATCGGAGAAGGAAAAGCCAGGCATATTATCAGCTACAGAGAAAGTACAGGAAAATTTGAACAGATAGAGGACATTATGAAGGTAGAAGGGATCAAGGAAGGTCTTTTTGGAAAGATCAGGGATCTTATTACTGCCGGATGATTCAGTGTGGAATCGGAAAGCCGCAGAAGCGGCAGAAAAAGAGGGAAAGATGGCGAAGAAGGTTTTGGTTGTGGACGATGAGAAGCTGATCGTAAAGGGAATCAGGTTCAGTCTGGAACAGGACGGTATGGAAGTGGAATGTGCCTATGACGGAGAAGAGGCACTGCAGAAGATAAAGGATACAGAATATGATATTGTACTGCTGGATGTGATGCTTCCAAGGCTGACAGGGTTTGAGGTGTGTCAGCAGGTCAGGGAGTTTTCTTCTGTGCCGATCGTCATGCTGACAGCCAAGGGTGAGGATATGGATAAGATCCTCGGACTTGAGTACGGTGCAGACGATTATATTACGAAGCCGTTCAATATTCTGGAGGTAAAGGCAAGACTGAAGGCCATTATGAGACGGACCGCACCGAAGACAAAGGAAGAAACGAAGATCATAGAGCGGGGAGATATGCGTCTTGACTGCGACGGAAGAAGGGTATATGTAGCAGGCAGGGAGATCAATCTGACAGCCAAGGAATTTGAACTGCTGGAGCTTCTCATCCTGAATCCCAACAAGGTATACAGCAGGGAAGCACTTCTTAAGCTGGTATGGGGTACAGACTATCCGGGAGATGTAAGAACCGTGGATGTGCATATCCGTCGTCTGCGTGAAAAAATTGAGGAAAATCCCAGCGAGCCCAGATATGTACATACCAAGTGGGGTGTTGGGTATTACTTTGCCTAGAGGACAGCTATGAAAAGGAAAATCACTGCTTTTTTGAAGAAACTGGGAATCTGGCGAAGCCTGAAGGTACGCCTGTTTCTGATCATTCTCTTAATGGGGCTTGTTCCCGCCTATATTATCAAGGCAGGAATTCTACAGAATTATGAAGCAAGAGCTGTTGACGTGCGGCAGTCGGATGTCCAGAATCAGTTAAAGATCATTGCCAATCATCTGATCACCTATAATTATCTGCAGGACACATCTTCTGAGGTTATCAATGCAGAGCTCGAACAGCTGTCCAATCTTTACAGTGGCCGTGTACTGATCATAAACGGCAATCTGAAAATCATCAAAGATACCTATGGAATCAGTGAAGGGAAAACCATTATATCAGAGGAAGTCATTAAATGTCTGAAGGGGACAGGGATGTCCAAGTATGACAGGAATAATGGCTTTATTGAGATTACCACACCGATCACGGAAACAGTAACGGCAGAAAATCAGACAGAGGGTATGCCAGAGGGAACGGAGCTGACAAGAGGTGTTATGCTGACCAGTGTTTCTACGGATATCATCATGGCAACCATGGATGTGCTGAACCGGAAAGCACTGATCCTGGAGATCATTATGGTAGTAGTTGTATTTGCTATTGCGGGGGTTCTGGCAAATGTACTGATCAGGCCGTTTGACCGGATCACAAAGGCGATTATGGAGATCGGAAACGGGCATATGGATGGAGATATTTCTGTACCGACTTACCAGGAAACAGAGCATATTTCCAATGCGTTTAACCTTTTACATAATCAGATGATGAACATAGACAGCTCCAGGCAGGATTTTGTAGCGAATGTATCCCACGAGCTGAAAACACCTATCACGTCTGTCAAGGTGCTGGCTGATTCCCTTCTTGCGCAGCAGGATGTGCCGGCGGAATTATACCGGGAATTCCTTGAGGATATTGCAGAGGAGATCGAACGGGAGGATAAGATCATCAATGATCTGCTGGCGCTTGTAAAAATGGACAAGTCAGCGGCTGAACTGAATATTACCAGTGTCAATATGAATGAGCTGGCTGAGATCATTTTAAAAAGAATGCGTCCCATTGCAAGAAAAAGGGATATAGAGCTTCTGCTTGTCAGTACCAGAGAGGTTACCGCCGAGATAGATGAAGTGAAAATGTCACTGATCCTTACGAACCTTATAGAAAATGCCATTAAATACAATAGAGAACACGGAAAGGTGACTGTGACACTGGATGCTGATCACCAGTATTTTACCATTACAGTAGAAGATACAGGAATTGGTATTCCGGAGGAGTCGTTAAACAGGATCTATGACAGGTTTTACCGGGTGGATAAGTCTCATTCCAGGGAGATCGGGGGAACCGGACTCGGACTTGCCATCACGAAAAATGCCGTACAGCTTCACAGAGGATCCATCAAAGTGGAAAGTACCTTTGGCGAAGGTACCAGATTTCTTGTGAAGATTCCGCTGACACACAGTCTGCTGTAGAGGAGTTTTTTATGAAAAGATTAACGGGCAAAATGACTATTCTGGTCTGCTTCTTTTGTATGCTGTTTCTTTTTTTGATAACAGGATGCGGCAAAGAGAAGGAAGAAAAGAATCAGTACCATTATAAAGTATATTATGTAAACCATGACAGAACCGGTGTGATCTCAGAGGACTATGTGACAGAGAACACAGACGTAGGCAGCCTTCTTGAAGAACTGGTCACGCAGCTTGGAACGGTGCCGGAAAAGCTCCAGTATCATGCACCGTTGGCAGGCAGCTTTGAGCTGTTATCCATGCAGCTTAAGGACGGACAGCTGATCCTGGATTTTAATACAGCCTACCGGGAACAGGAAATGATCACAGAGATCCTGAACCGGGCATCTATCGTAAGAACGCTTTCCCAGGTGAAGGATGTGCAGTATGTTTCCTTTCTGGTGGAAGGAGAGCCTTTTGTGGATGCTTCCGGGAGTGTTGTGGGTGTTATGAGTGCAGATACCTTTATCGATAATGCGGGAAATGAGATCAATACTTACGAAAAGGTGAAGCTTCAGCTGTATTTTGCTGATGAAGATGGGACAGGGCTTCAGGCAGTCAGCCGCACGAAGGTCTATAACAGTAATATTTCACTGGAGCGGCTTGTCATGGAAGAACTGATCGCAGGACCACAGGCAGATGATACCGGACTTGCTGCAGGAAGAAAAGATGGACCGGTCATAAATCCGGCAACCAAAATTGTCAGTGTAGCAGTCCGTGATGGCATTTGTTATGTTAATCTGGATGACAGTTTTCTGAATCAGATCTATAATGTCACACCGGAAGTAACAATCTATGCGATCACCAATTCTCTGATCGAGCTGACCGGTGTGAATAAGGTGCAGATTTCCGTGAACGGAGAAACCAGCGTGAATTACAGGGAAAATATCAATCTATCTACGGTATTTGAACGGAATCTGGATATGGTGAAATAACGGTATCAGGAGAAAATCAGATAAAGGAGGAGCATGCGCAGAAGACCACTCAGCTGTTTCTGCCTGCTGCTCATTCTGCTCATTTTCCTTGGAACGGTAACCGGCATGACCGGGAGAACAGATAAGGAATGGGATGAGAAGGGATGTACCCTGACAGGAAGGGTATATGACAAGGAATGGGTGACAGGCGAAGAAGAAAAGAAAATAGTGTATCTGGAGATCCTGGAAGCAGATAATGCTTCCGGAATGGAGGATGCAGAAGGAAAGAAGGTTCTCTGTTATTTAAAGCAGGGACAGGAGCTTCCAAAGCTCGGAAGTTATATCAGAATTACAGGAAAGATTAGAAATTTCAGAAAAGCCTCAAATCCGGGGCAGTTCGATGCAAGATCTTATTATCGTATATCAGGAATAGCATTTCAGGTTAATCAGGTAATTATCCAGCAAAAATCAGAACAGTATCAAAAGGGAAAGGAAGCTTTGTTTCAGCTTCGAAAAGGATTATCAGAAACCTTTGACAGGCAGCTTTCACCGGAGAATGCTTCCCTAATGAAGACAATGGTGCTCGGCGAAAAGAAAGCGCTTGACAGGGAGATTAAAAAAAGATATCAGAGAAATGGCATAGCCCATCTGCTGGCTATCTCGGGGCTTCATATATCGCTGATTGGGATGGCCTTTTATAAAGTACTGAGAAAAACAGCACTGCCGGTATCGTTCTGTGCAGGTGGAGCTTTTCTATTCATGTATGGCTATGGGTGCATGGCAGGCTTTTCGGTATCGTCCAGGCGGGCGCTGATCATGTTTGGGGTACAGATGGCAGCGGTGATGTTTGGGTGGACGTATGATCTTCTGACGTCAGTTTCACTGGCGGCGCTCCTGATCCTGGCAGAGCAGCCGTGGTATTTCTACAGCAGCAGTTTTCTGTTTTCCTTCGGCTGTGTGCTGGCGATCGGACTGCTGGTTCCGGCAATGACCTGTAAGAAGACAGAAGCACTGTCCCGATCAGACGGGAAAAAGAAAGCTGCTGCAGTTGTCAGGCAGGATGGCATTTTCTGGAAGCTTCTGGAAGGACTGAGAAAATGGCTGCTTCCTGGGTGTGCCATTTCAGCAGCAGGACTGCCACTGCAGCTGTGCTTTTATTATCAGATGCCGGTATATGCGACCTTCCTGAATCTACTTGTGATTCCGCTGATGAGCTTTTTGTTACCCTGTGGGTTATTATTGATTCTGGTGGAACGGGCAGAGATACTCGTCATACCATTTTCGTTTGTGATCACAGGAATTTTGGGAATTTATGAAAGCGCCTGTCTTGTGGTGGAAAACCTGCCTTTCTCTGTGCAGGTTACCGGCAGACCGGGAACAGTTCTTATTATTCTTTATCTTATCGTATTGTTGTTTCTGATCCTTTATCAAAGGAAGCTTTCCCTGAAAGGTAAATGGCTGATCCTTTTAAGCGCGGGTGCATTGCTTGTTTTTTCTGGAAGGATGGAAAGGACTGTGAGCAGGCAGCTGCGGGTGACTTTCCTGGATGTAGGACAGGGGGACTGCATTGTGGTGGAAACACCTTACGGACAGAATTATGTGGTGGACTGTGGCAGTACTTCAGAGAATGCAGTGGGGGAATACCGGCTGATTCCTTTTCTGAAATATCAGGGAATCGGTACGGTGGATGGCGTGATCATGACCCATGCGGATGAAGACCATATCAGCGGGATACGGGAGCTTTTGATACTTGGGAAAGAAGAGGGGATCCAGGTGAAAGCATTGCTGCTGCCGGATATTTCAGAGGAATCCAGGGATGAGGCTTATCAGGAGCTTGCAGTGCTTGCAGAAGAAAATCAGGTTCCTGTGGAATATATTTATGAGGGAGAAGCCGGGAAGGATCGTGAGTTTCAAATGAACTGCATTCATCCGGAAAAGGGACTTTACACATCAGATAATAATTCTTATTCGACGGTGCTGCTTATGGAATATCAGGGAAGATTTCTCCTTTTGACAGGGGATATTGAAGGCGAGGAAGAGGTGAAGATGACAGAGGAGCTTGCCACTCAGATAGATGTACTGAAGGTGGCGCATCATGGCTCGCGGAATTCCACCGGGAAAGAGGTGCTGTCTGTTATGAAGCCAAAGGCAGCGGTGATATCCTGCGGAAAGGATAATTTCTATGGACATCCTCATGCAGAAACACTGGAGAGGCTGTCAGAGGCTGGGACAAGGTGGTTCTGCACCAGGGATTACGGAGCGGTCACAGTGACGGTGAACCGGCGTGGAAAACTGGAAATTGAGGGGTATCTGGAGAGGGAATAAGGAATGTGGATTGAGGATTTTGTAAGACTATTTTGTAACACGGATGGAGCTGGCCCTGAGAGGAGGCTGGCTGTGAGAGGAAGGGATATTGAGTTTTGCAGGGAAAAATAACGGCTTGAAGGAAATTAGAGCCCCGGCGGGGCAAGGAAGAGAAAAACAGGCTTGGATGCCCCGCCGGGAGCAGGAAAGAAGAGAAAAAGCGGGAAAAGTAAGGCCGAGCGGGGCATAGGAGAGAAAAACAGGCTGGAATGCCCCGCCGGAAGCGGGAAAGAAGAGAAAAAGCGGGAAAAGTAAGACCAGGCGGGGCATAGGAGAGAAAAAGGGGCTGGGATGCCCCACTGGGAGCGGAAAAGAAGAGAAAAAGTGGGAAAAGTAAGGCTGAGCGGGGCATAGGAGAGAAAAAGGGGCTGGGATGCCCCGCTGGGAGCGAGAAAGAAGAGAAAAAGCGGGAAAAGTAAGACCGAGCGGGGCATAGGAGAGAAAAAGGGGCTGGGATGCCCCGCTGGGAGCGAGAAAGAAGAGAAAAAGCGGGAAAAGTAAGGCCAGGCGGGGCATGGGAGAGAAAAAAAGGGGCTGAGATGCCCCGCTGGGAGCGGAAAAAAAGAGAAAAAGCGGGAAAAGTAAGACCGGGCGGGGCATGGGAGAGAAAAACAGGCTGGGATGCCCCGCCAGGAGCAAAGGAGAAAGGAAGAGAAGGTATGTTTGCAAACTATCAGGAAATAAAAAAGCGGGTACGACATATAGAAGGGGAATTAAAACAAATAGAAGAGATGGAAAAGAACTGGCCGGCAGGTGAACTGATTTGTACAAGAAACAGTGGACGGTATAAGTGGTATTTAAAAAACAGAAAGCAGTCCATATATTTGCCAAAGAGAGAAAGAAAACTTGCCCAGGAATTAGCGCAGAAAAAGTATCACCAGTTACGCAGGATAGATCTGAAAAGAGAATTATCAGCCTGTCAGAAATATATTCATATGGCGGAAATCAATGAAAATCTGTCAGAAAAGATAATGAAACATGCGGAGTATGAACGATTACTGGGTGGACAGTATGAACAGATAAGTAAGGAACTGGAAGGTTGGATGAAGGAAAAGTTTGAAACAAATACCGGGTATCCGGAAAGTCTTATTGTGAAAGGAACACAGGGGAAAATGCTTCGATCCAAGTCAGAGGCAATCATAGATAAGATGCTGTACAGTGCAGGAATTCCATTTCGGTATGAGGATAAACTAGTCTTTGAAAATATGATATTGTATCCGGATTTTACGATTCGTCATCCGCTGACAGGTGTATTTTTTTATTGGGAGCATTTTGGATTGATGGATGATTATGATTATGTGAACAGGGCCTGCCAGAAAATAAAAATATATTGTGATAATGGAATTATCCCATCAGTGAACCTGATTCTTACCTATGAAACCAAGGATCATCCATTGCCAATTGATCAGGTGGAAATGCTCATTAAAGAATATTTCATGTGAAGCTGTTTTTAAAAGTATAAGAATACATGAAACAGTGCTTCATGATATAATAAGACTGCCGCACGAAGTATGTGCAATTTATTCTTATGTATAAAACTTATTGATCAGTTTTTATCTTGTGGATTCAGAACTGGATTCGAGGGAGAAAAGGACAGAAAATAACATGAGAGAATAAATGAAACAGGAACCAGAAATGAAAAAGGGAGAAGAAAATCATGACATTACAGACAGAAAGACTGACCTTACGAAGATGGGAAGAAACAGATGCTGAAAGCCTGTACGAATATGCCAGCGATCCGGATGTCGGACCGATCGCAGGATGGCCACCCCATAAAAGTACAGAGGAGAGCCGTGAGGTGATCAGAAATGTATTCTGCGGAGCAGAGTGCTATGCGATATGTGAAAAGGGAAGCGATAAAGCAATCGGTGCCATTGAACTGAAACTGAACGGGTATACAGACATGACAGAGAAGGATGATGAATGTGAACTGGGCTACTGGCTTGGAAAGCCATTCTGGGGAAGAGGATATATGCCGGAGGCCGCAGAAGAAATGCTTCGTCATGGATTCGAAGATCTTGACATGAATATCATCTGGTGTGGTTACTACGAGGGAAACAGCAAGTCAGAGAGAGTGCAGGAAAAGGTTGGATTTCTTTATCATCATACCTGTAATGAAGTACCGGTTCCACTGATGAATGAAGTGCGGATCGGGCATACCAATTATCTTACAAGGAAGCAGTGGGAAAAGAGGCATACAAAGCCAGAGAAGGAGTAGAAAAGGCAATGAGCATAACCGTGAATATTTATTATACAGGGGAAAAGGGAGCAGCCAGGCAGTTCGCACAGGAGATGCTTGCAAGTGGTACAGTGGAACGGATCAGGCAGGAAAAGGGAAACCTGAAGTATGATTATTTTTATCCGGTTTCGGATCCGGAAACAGTGCTTCTGATCGACAGCTGGGAAGATCAGAAGGCGATCGACCTGCACCATGCGTCCCCGATGATGAATGAAATCATGAAACTGCGTGAAAAATATGATCTGCATATGAAGGTGGAGCGGTATGTTTCTGATGAACAGGGAGTTCCGCTGGAAGACCAGAACTTTATCAGAAAGTAAGAGGATTGCAGGAAAAACATGGTCATATGTGCGACAGGAGAGAAAGAGGAAACCATGAAAAACGTTGTACTTTTATATAACACCTGCTGTATTTATGAAATCTCGATCCTGAATTATTTCCTGAGTGTGACGGGACAGGAGGTACTCTTTGTTTCGTTGGATGGTGATGAAAAAAGAGCAACAGAAGGTTACCGGATCCATCCGGAATCTGCGCTTTCTGAGGTGAAAACAGAAGAAGTGGGATCATTCATTATTCCAGGAGGGGATATTGAAGAGATTGACAGGCAGGAGGTATGGGATATGCTCCGCCTGGTGAAGAAACAGGGCGGAATTCTTGCAGGGATCTGTGCAGGAGTGGATGTACTGGAGCACGCGGGAATCCTTGAGGGGATTGTTTCCACACATGCTGCGGATCTTGATGTGGCAGTTTCAGAGCAGGTGATCACGGCAAGGGCGAATGGATATGTGGATTTTGCCATAGAAGTGGCAAAGAAGCTGGATCTGTTTGAGGATGAGGCAGATCTTCAGGAAACGATCGCTTTCTTCAGGGATCATCAGAGAGCAGACTAATTACATAAAAAGGATGTATTTTTGATCTGCAGTATGTTAGAATAACACTGGTTAGAAAAAACTAACCAGTGTTGTTTTTTTGTGACAAAAGGAGGGGAGAGTTTACACAGAAAACAGGCAGAGAAATTTAGATTCCGCCAGGTTCTCTTTAGCCGGAGCATGATGTTATTGTCAGCAGCTATCCGGCTTGACGGGGTTGAGACATTATATACAATAAATATGCTGAATTTAATGAATCAGAATTTGGAGGTGCACTATGGCAGACAAAATACGAAACGCTTATGAATCATCAAAAAATATATATGACGGTGTTCTTACTCAGGGGAATTTTTTTAGCAGAATGTATATCAGACTGTTTTGGAGTGGTACTGATGACAATGATATAGCACGAAAGGTCTTATCGTATATTCCTGACGATTTTTCAGGAAATCTTCTGGATGTTCCGGTTGGAACGGCTGTATTTACGGAACACAAATGGAAGTCCCTGAAAAATGCAGATATTACCTGTCTTGACTATAGTATGGATATGCTTGAACAGGCTAAGAAAAGGTTTAATGGGCATGGACATATTAGGTGTGTTCAGGGTGATGTTGGAAATTTGCAAATGGACGATGAAGCATTTGATATTGTACTGTCTATGAATGGATTTCATGCCTTTCCCGATAAGAAAAAGGCATTTCAGGAAATATGGCGCGTTTTGAAACCAGGCGGTGCTTTTATTGCCTGTTTCTATATCAAAGGTAAATCCAAAAGGACGGATTGGCTTGTAAAAAATATTCTTGCAAAGAAAGGCTGGTTTTCTCCGCCATTCCAGAATGAGGAAGAACTGAGAGATATTCTGAGGAAAATGTATAAAAAGATCGACCTCCACATTGATGGGTCGATGGTATATTTTCACTGCGTAAAATGATGAGAAAAAAAGCATATTGTTATTTTCATATACACAAAAGAATGGGTACTATAAGACTGCCACATGAAGTGTGCGAATCCATTTTTGGCAGGAAAAATTATAAGGAGAAGAAGAGAAAAACATCAGGAAAAGTCTGAGAAGAAACTTCCTTTCCGAGAAGAACAGAAGAACGAAGAAATGAGGATGGAATGAAAGAGGAACAGAAAAGAAAAATTACGCAGTTATTATGGTATGGAATCGCAGGAGCAGTGCTTACCATGATCGGGGATTTCCTGCTGCTTGGCGTGGATTCGACCGGAGCAGAAGGAGCCATTTCCCAGTATCTCATGGCAGCAGAAAAGATTTCCTATACGAGGATAGGACTGGCAGGGTTCTTTGGCTTTGTGGGCATACCGGTTACTGCCTTTGGCTATTATGCACTGTATCAGATGATGGAGGATCGGGAGAGCGCAGCTGCCAGATGGTATAAGGCTTCTGTTTATGCCTTTGCAGCATTTGGCGGAGCCATCCATATCATATGCTGTTATCTGGTAACAGGTATGAAAAAGGCACTGGAAACAGGAACAGAAAGTGAAGATATAGTGGGTATGCTCCTGAAGGAGCAGGGCGGATATCTGATCCCATGTTTTGTTGTCTTTTTTGCCTTTTATCTTATCAACGTCATCATGCTTATTTATATCATAGCAAAAAAGAAAACACCGCTTCCGGGCTGGATGTGGATCCTGAATCCACTTCTTTTCAAGATCCTGATCAATGGATTTGGAAAACTGGGAACCAGTGCATTCTTTAACGGAACAGCCTGCGCCAACATGAGCCTCGGTGCACTGATCATACTGGTGGCATGGATGATCGTGATAAGGAAAAGAAAATAGAACCCGAAAAATTTTGTAGATCATTTTTGAAGAAAGCTGTGCAGAGAATGAAAAAACTGACAAAATATACGCCGGAAAAAACCTTTACCATTGAAAAGAATGGATTCCAAGGAACCTATTGAAAATGCTATAAAATGGTGCAGGGAGTATGTAGCCAAAAAGGTGGCTGTGCTGATGTTAAGTGCAGGCTGTGATGTACTGCTTCCGTCGGAGGATATCTGCAAAAAGGTAATGAAGCGGCTGCAGGAAAAGAACTTTGTCTATCCGTACAGGCATTTGCATTACAGAACAGCCAGTCATTATCTCTGTCCGGCAAAGCCACTGACCGTAAAGCTTTTCCGGGTGGAGAGAAAGCAGCCGCAGGCGTGTGACAAAAGCAGGGAAAAGGCCTTTGAGGATACGATGAAGTTTTTGAAGGAGGAGTGGAAATAAAGGGTTTAACCTATACAGGAATTCAGATTCGAAATGAGTTCTGGAATTCATATGATGACATGAATGCAAAGATTTTAGAGAGAATCTAGCAGGGGAAATATAATGAAAAAATGATAATGAATTTATTGGTGTATTACGGTTTACAGTCTGAAAAAGAACTGATATAATGCCAATTAAGGAAAGTCAGAGAGCAAAGGCGGCCACCCTCTATTATGGAGGGGCTAATCCCTCCGGACAAAAGAAAGGAGGGCGATGCCAATGGTTACATATTCAGAGCTTATAGAGTTCAGTATGTTCATTGTTACCCTTATTGGATTGTGTTATGCAATCTTCAAAGGTAGAAAATAGCCGCCAACTATTCCCAGTAGTCGACGGCTGAACTAAAAATTTAGCATCACTATAGAGGGTAGACCGCTTGTCTGGCTTTTCCTCTATTCAAGGATAGCATATTAGTTAGACAAAATCAAGAAAAGTTGAGAGATTTTGACCTCCAATTGGTGTATGCAATTTATTGCTGAACATAGGATAACATGTTATAGTACAGTTACATTGAAAGTATCAGGCCATAAAGACTGAAAACTGATCATGTTCATCATTGAAACTGACAGGTACCGGGAGGAGACTGTATATGAAAAGGAGCAGGAAATTTGTTTACATCGGACAGATCGCAGGATCGATGATATTGGGATCGCTTGGAGCTGTTGTGCTGAGTGTGGCAGCAGGAGATGGAATGCCGGAATTAAGTTATCTCTTTATGGGATGCTTGTTTTATGGGCCTTTTCTATGCTATCCATTTTTCCTGACAGCCTATGAAGGCTATCTGCTGGTCAGCAGGATGTGCAGGCGTACCAGGCAGAAAGCTGAAGAAATGTCAGGAGAAGCAACAGTAATTAGACAGCCGGACCCGCTTTTCTATGATTTCTATGTTATGCTGCTGGCTTTTTTTTATGAGCTGCTTTATCTTTTTTGGGGAAAAAGCATCTCATTTTGTGCAGACTGGCAGGAGCAGCTGATCAATGCAGAGATGCACACACCGATCTATACGGGATCAGCACTGACGATATTCGTGATCGCCTGTGTGGCGTTGACCGGATTTCTGATCTTAAAGGTCAGTGACGCTTCAAAGACACCACCGCTTGTTACTGTGCTTGCCATGGCAGCAGTTTATCTTGGAGGTGCTCTGCTTGTGATATTTACCTGGCAGGTATATGCGGACTGGATGGATCTGTATCTGGTGTTGGTTCCCATGAATTATTTCCTGATCACAGCACGGCTGATCCTTGTGAAAATGGATGAGTACAGGGAGGATCCAGAGAGAAGCAGTAAGATCGACAGCGTTCCTTTCCTGGGTGCGGTGAACCGTCTTTTAAAAGAAGCAAAGCGCTGGCCGGCAGCGGCGCTTCTGCTGATGTGGCCCCTTCTTGGCATTCTGATTTTGATTTTGCTGCTGTTTGGCCAGGCACCGGATGCCGTGATCAAGGCCTTTACAGAAACCAGCGATTTCAGGCTTTCCACACAGATCGCTCCGCCGAATGTTATGGTGGATGGGCATTATCTCTGCACGGTGGCAGCAGGTGGAGATAAAAGGATCGTGCATCCCATCAGACGGGGGATCCGCCATGGCCATGAGGTGACAGTGAACAGGCAGCTCTGTGTTGCCAATGCTTTTGAACAGATTCTGGAGGAGAGGACACCAGAGCTTCACCGGAGAGTACGGCATTTTTATGATACCTACGGATTTCCGGTAGCCAGGATGATCCGGAAAAGGTGGATCGCAGATCTTGTGTATCTGCTGATGAAGCCGCTTGAATGGTTCTTTGTGATCGTATTGTATCTGACAGAAGTCCATCCGGAGGATCGGATCGCATTGCAGTATACAGGAAAGGGATTACAGGACTTTGCAGGATGAAAAAGAACGGATGGATTGTTATTATTGTTACACTGATCGCTTTGCTGATGCCGGCAGCCGGTATACAGATCGCATTACATGGAAAAACAGTGCCGCTTGATAAAGGACAGCAGGAAACGGTCATGGATGGTACACAGAGCGGCGCAGCAGGAAACGGGGTGCAGACTGATGTATCAAAGAACGGGGCGCAGACTGATGCATCAGAGAGCGAGGCGCAGACTGATACGTTACCGGAGGAGCCGATACCGGCTCCTGTGACAGAAGAGCAGAAAGCCTATTATCTGTCTTTGGAAGCTGCCTGCAGTGACACGCTTTCTGATGGCACACAGATGCGTCTGCTTGCGACAGACAGAGCCTGCGGGAGCAGCTATTATACACTGATCGGGGTAAAGGACGGTGAATGTACCTTTGTCAATACCGATCCATTTAACGGTTCTGGTGGGGAAGCACTTTTTATTACCTTTCCTGATCAGGAAACAGAAGGGAGAGGGCAGACCGGCTATGCCGGACTTGCCTACAGCGGCGGGAGCCTTGGAAGCTTTTATATCACAGAGGATGGAGGCAGACATTTTCAGACACTGGAGATCAGCGAGCCGCAGATTCCCCTTTCTGATGATACCACCTACTGTCCCTTCCTTATGCCGGAGGAGGTTTATGAAGAGAACGGAGCAATTTATCTTGTGATGGGACAGGGACCAGATGGAGATTACCATGATGAGACCGGTTATCCCAGCGGCCTGTACCGGGCAGAAGACGGTCGCACCTTCCGGTACGTGAAAAGTATATACAGGGAATGCGCAGAGGACTGAAGGAGACTTTGGTCCTTCGCTTTTCCTGATAAGAAAATGTACAGATTCATAAATCTGCAGGAAAATACATATAGTATCCTGTATAATGACTGCAGGGTAAGGAACCCGGAAAAGGGGACGTACATGTATGAATCAGAAAAAGAAAAATCATGGAACTAAGGGTCAGACCTCCTTTCTGCTGCTGCATTTTCTGCAGGGAGCACTGATCGGCCTTGGAGCTGTGCTGCCAGGGATCTCGGGAGGTGTCTTAAGTGTGGTATTTGGAGTTTATCAGCCTATTATGGAACTGCTCTCCCATCCGAGATCAGCCATGAAAAGGTATTACCGGATGCTGATTCCACTGATCCTTGGCGGAGGCTTTGGATTTGTGGTGGTAGCCAGGATACTTGGCTTTCTGCTCACCAGATATCCGGATCCTTCTGTCTGTCTGTTTGTAGGGCTGATCGGCGGTATGCTGCCATCACTCTTTCGGGAGGCAGGGAAAAAGGGAAGAAAAAAGAGTGATCTGCTGATGACAGTGGTCTGCTTTGGAATGGTCCTGATACTGCTGACCTTATTGCAGATCATTCAGGTTACCATAGCACCATCATTTGGCTGGTATCTGTTCTGCGGCTTCTGTATTGCATTAAGCGTGATCGCACCCGGTATGAGCTTTTCCACACTGTTGATGCCGCTGGGACTGTATACGCCGCTTGTGGATGGGATCGGGAGACTGGACATGGCAGTTCTGATCCCGGCAGGGATCGGGGCACTTCTTACTGTGCTTTTGCTGGCAAGGGCAGTGACGGTGCTGATGGAGCATCATTATGCCATGGTATTTCATGGAATCGTCGGAATCGTCATGGCAGCTACACTTGTGATCATTCCCTTCAGGAGCTTTACGGTGAGCACTTTTTCCTGCGTGAACAATCTGCTCTGCCTGGCAGTCGGTATTGTGGCAGCCCTGCTGCTGGATCAGTTTAATCAGAAGATCGAAGTGCCGGAGGACTAAATACGATCAGGGAGGCGAAAAAAGAATTGATTCCCGGTGAGGATGTGATAAACTGAGAAGGTAGAATTTTGTAAGGACTTTCGAAGGCAGGACACATGCAGAGGATCAATGATGATATCAAGACAGGACAACTGAAAAAGATTTACCTTCTCTGCGGTGAGGAGGCCTATCTCCGGAAGCAGTACAGGGACAGACTGAAGGAAGCCATCATCGGTGATGATACCATGAACTATTATTACCATGAGGGAAAGGAGCTTTCCACAGGGGAGATCATTGATCTTTCCGAGACGCTTCCCTTTTTTGCAGAGCGGAGGCTGATCCTCCTTGAAAACAGCGGTCTTTTTAAAAGCGGTGGTGAAGAACTGGCGGATTATCTGAAGGGTGATACCGGAAGCACCTATTTCGTTTTCGTGGAGGCAGAAGCGGATAAGAGAAGCAGACTTTACAAGACGGTAAAGGATGCCGGCTATGTGGCAGAATTCAAGGTACAGGAGGAAGCAGTCTTAAAGAGATGGATCGTATCCAGAGTCAGGAAGGAAGGCAAGGAAATTTCCGGACAGGCAGTTGATCACCTGATACGGATGACAGGTACTGATATGGAGACGATCAGCAGGGAGCTTGAGAAGCTGTTCTGCTACTGCCTTGACAGACCGGAGATCACCGGCAGTGATATGGATGCCATCTGTGTGAAGCAGCTGACAAGTCACATTTTTGATATGGTAGGAGCTATCGCGGAGAAGAAGCAGAAAAGGGCGCTTTCTCTTTACTATGAGCTGGTGGCACTGAAGGAGCCGCCTATGCGGATCCTGTTTCTGGTAGCCAGACAGTTTAACCTTCTTCTGCAGGTGAAGGAGCTGAAGAAAAAGGGGTATTCCAATAAGGCGGTCGGGGAAAAGGTAGGACTGCCTGCCTTTATAGCCGGGAAATATATGGCACAGGCAGACGGCTTTTCAGAGGAAGAGCTGAGGGCAGCCTTAAGAGCCTGTGTGGAAGCGGAAGAAGCAGTCAAGACAGGAAGAATGAATGATAGCATGAGCCTTGAGCTTTTGATTATCAGATACAGCAGTTAAGAGGAAAGGAAGTAACGGTCATGAGTATGGCAGACAAGGTACGCAGCGAAATGGTTGCGGCAATGAAAAACAAGGAAAAGGACAGAAAGGATGCACTTTCCATGCTGCTTTCTGCGTTGAAGAACAAAGCTATCGACAAGAGAGAGGATCTGACAGAGGCTGAGGAATTCGAGGTAGTCAAGAAGGAGATCAAGCAGACGAAGGAAACCATGGAGCTTGCACCGGCAGACAGGGAAGATATTAAGGAAGCCTGTGAGAAGAGACTGGCAGTTTATCAGGAATTTGCACCGGAAGAAATGAGTGAAGAGGCTGTCCTTGCGGAGGTAAAGGCGGTTCTTGCAGCACTTGCCATTGATGCACCTTCCATGAAGGACAAGGGTAAGGTCATGAAGGAGCTGATGCCAAGAGTCAAGGGAAGAGCAGACGGCGGCATGGTTAATAAGATCGTGGGAGAAGTACTGAACGGTGAAAAGTAAGCTGACTACTCTCTGCTACATTGAAAAAGAGAACTGTTATCTGATGCTCCACCGCGTGAAAAAGGAGCAGGATATCAATAAGAATAAATGGATCGGTGTAGGAGGTCACTTTGAAGAAGGAGAGAGTCCGGAGGACTGTCTCCTTCGTGAGGTCTTTGAGGAAACGGGATTGACCCTGACCTCATACCGGTTCCGTGGGATCGTGACCTTCTGCAGTGAGAATTATCCGACAGAATATATGTGTCTTTATACGGCAGATGGCTATACGGGAACCCTGACAGAGTGTACAGAAGGGGAGCTTGCCTTTGTTGCCAGAGAAGAGATCACGAAGCTGAAGCTCTGGGACGGGGACAGGCTGTTCCTTGAGCTGTTAAAGGAAGAGAGACCTTTCTTTTCCCTAAAGCTCTGCTACCATGAGGATGGAACCTGGTACCGGGCGGTGCTGGACGGGCGGGAGCTTGAGCTTTTTGATATCTGTGATGAAAAGGGAGAGCCTACCGGGGAAGTGATGGAGCGGGGCATGGTACATCACTATGGAAAGATGCACAGGACAGCCCATATCTGGATCGTGAACCGGATGCCGGATGGCTCTTATCAGGTGCTTCTGCAGAAACGGAGTAAGAAGAAGGATTCGTATCCGGGATGCTATGATATTTCATCAGCAGGCCATATCCATGCAGGGGACAGCTATCTGCCATCGGCACGGAGGGAGCTTGCAGAAGAGCTTGGTATCGAAGCAGGAGAAGAGGAGCTGCAGCTGATCGGATACCACAGGGCAGACTTAAGGACATCCTTTTATGGAAAGCCTTTTCTGGATCAGGAGATCAGTGCTGTTTATCTTTATGAAAAGCCGGTCCGGATCTCTGATCTTATCCTTCAGGAAAGTGAAGTGGAAGGTGCAGCCTTTTTTGAACTGGAGGAGGCACTTTCAAGGGTCAGAAACGGCACCCTGCCAAACTGCATCTACGAGGATGAGCTGCAGATGGTGAAGGATGCTCTTATTTCGATGGGAAAATACCAAGAAGACTGACCGAGAGCTTTTCTTCCTGCCTGGCAGCCAGGTGCTTGCCGATAGAGATCATTGAGATCAGAAGTGCACCGAGCCGGATGGACAGAAGCGGAACCTCCAGGAATACGGTCAGTGCAAAGCAGCAGAACGTCAGAATGGACCTGTAGAGATGAGGCCTTATGACGATCACGGTAGAAAAGAAGATATAAAAGAAAGCAAGTGCCAGAAGCGGCGTCAGCATAGGAAAGAGCGCCAGCACCACACCAAAGGAGGCAGCGATCGCTTTGCCTCCTTTGTGCGCCTTTAAGGGCAGCACAAAGTCTTTTCCCTTCATCAGAAAACGGATCAGATAAAAGAAGGGAAAGGCGTGTCCAAGCACCGGGGCAGCCATGACAAGGGCAAAGGGAAGGGCAGAGGGATCCACCCGTTTCATGGCAAGAAAAACTGGCAGGAAGGCTTTCAGAAGCTCAAGAAGGATCACGGAGCAGCCTGCTGTAAAGCCGGCATATTTAAAGGCGTTTGCTGTTCCCGGGTTTCCGTCGTCACTGACATCGCAGATGTCAATGCTGCAGAAGCTGTATGGGATCAGGTAGGCATACAGGATGCTCCCGGACAGATAGCCAAGGATGATATAAAACAGATATCTCATAATGTATTCACTTTCTTTTCTATGAAATCTACAATATCAGCTGCTGCAGAGGGCTTTGCGAAGTGCCTCTGCGTTTTGATCATGGCATTCCGGAGATCCGTATTGCTGACAAGTGTCATGCCCTGGGAAATCTGTGTATATACGTGATCAGAGGCAAGGGCGAGGCCGTTGGAAACAAAGAACTCCCGGTTTCTTGTTTCACAGCCGGGAATCGGCGCTGTGAATACAATGGGAATATTTTTCACCAGCGCTTCCGTAGAGGTCAGGCCTCCGGGCTTTGTAAAGATCACATCACTGGCATCCATATATTCGGACACATGGTCGGTGAAGCCGGTAATGTGGATATTTTTGTTCCTGCGGTAGGTATAGTTCAGGATCCGTCTTGTTTTGGCATTGTTGCCACAGATGATGATAAGCTGCTCTCCACCGGTCAGTCTGCGGGAAAGCTCATAGACGAACAGGTGCATTTTGCCAAAGCCCATACTGCCGCTCATGACAAGATAAACCGGTTTGTCAACAGGGAGATGGAGCCGTACCCTTGCCTTTTCCTGACTGATCTTTTTCGTAAAGACGGTACTGACGGGGATGCCAAGGGGATAGAGCTTATCCGAAGGAATTCCGCGGTCTGCGTCCTCCTGCATAAGAAGCTCATGGGGAACAAAATAATAATCGCATTCGGTTTCTTCAAAAAAGGGAATACAGGTATAGTCGGTACTGATCACAAAGGTAGGAGGGAGGGGCACATGACGTCTCTTTAAAGCAGTCATGATCTCTGCCGGAAAAAGGTGGGGCATGACGATGGCATCAAAGCTGTTCTCAGAAAGAAACTGCCGGAAACGTCTGACCATCAGGGAATTGGCAAGGTATATGGGAGATTTGTGCCTGCTTGAACTGATCTTTCCGCCCAGCTTATATACAGAGCCAAAGAAGCGGGGAAAGTGGCTGGCTGTCTGGATATAGGTTTTGCCGATCCTGTCTGCCAGACGGTCACTTTTCAGGGAAAAGGGATCCATCATGTGTACGGTATGTCCTTTTTTTTCAAATTGTTCAGAAACAGCCCTGGCAGCTGCATTGTGTCCGCCACCGGTACTGCAGGAAAGAATTAATATGTTCATAGTGATCCTCCTGTTTTTACCAGTATAGAGCAAGGAGAAGAAACTGGCAAGAATTTGCTTTTTTTCTGGAAGAGGTGTAAAATCCTATATTTAAGGAGTGATATTATGAAAGAGCCATTGGTAAGTATCATTGTACCGGTATATAACGGAGAAAGGTCGATTGAAAGATGCCTTCGCAGCATACAGAACCAGACCTACCGGAACATTGAGGTTATTGTAGTCAACGACGGCAGTACAGACCATACGGATCGCATCATCCGTAAATATGCAGAGCAGGATCTCAGATTCTGTTATATTAAAAAGGAAAACAGCGGTGTTTCTGACAGCAGGAACATTGCCATGAAGCGGGCCAGAGGAGAGTATTTCCAGTTTGTGGACGGAGATGACTGGTTAGTCAAGCATGCCACAGAGGAGTTTGTAAGGACTGCGCTTCTGTATGACTGCGAAATGGTGATCTCGGATTACAACAGGGTAAGGGGCAGGACGATCATGGTGAGGGGGCATGTAGAGGCAGGACCGGTTCTGACAAGAACCAGATTTGCAGAAAACATGATGTCTGCGCCGGCTAACTTTTACTATGGTGTTCTCTGGAATAAGTTTTACAAGGCAGACATTATCAGGAGATTTGCTCTTCAGTGTGATACCCAGCTTGACTGGTGTGAGGACTTCCGGTTTAATCTGGAGTATCTGCAGTATGTAGGTAAGGTTGGTGTGATCAATAAGCCGCTCTATTACTATGTAAAGACCAAGGGAAGTCTTGTGGATACGCAGGCAGGAAGTCTGCAGCTGACCATGAAGACCAAGAGAAAGCTGTTTGATTATTATAAGGATCTGTATCAGACGCTGGATCTGTATGAAGGGAACAAATTCCGGATCCAGATGTTTTATTTCTCTTTTGCCCACGATAAAATAAAAGGAATTAAGACCGCATGACAAATTATATTTTTGATCTTTATGGAACCCTGATTGACATTCATACAAGCGAAAGCAAGGCCTCTTTGTGGAAGGAAGTGGCTTTGCTTTTTTCGATGAATGGTGTGCCCTATGCGGAAACAGAACTGCGTAAAAGCTACCTTCGTCTGTGTAAGGTGGAGGAAGGACGCCAGTGGGACAGGCAGAAAAAAATGAGAGATGGGAGCCTTTTGAAAAGAGAAATTGAGCTCCCGCTTGACAGGGTATTTACCGGCCTTTTTACAGAGAAGGGCATAGAGCCATCGGAGGAAAAGCTTAAACTTATGGCAACTGCTTTCCGGGCACTGTCGACTTACTATATCCGGCTTTATGATGGTGCGGAAGATCTTTTGAAAAGATTGAAAAGATCAGGGAAAAAGATCTATCTGCTTTCCAACGCGCAGCGGATCTTCACAGAGCCGGAGATGAAGATGCTGGGGATTTATGAGCTGTTTGACGGTATTTTATATTCTTCGGATGCCGGTGTAAAGAAGCCATCCCATTATTTCTTTGAGGATCTTTTCGAGAAATATGGACTTAAGAAGGAGGATTCTGTCATGATCGGGAATGAATACGAAGCAGATATCCTGGGAGCGGATGCGTTTGGGATTGCAAGTATGTACGTCCATACCAGCCAGTCTGGCAAAAAAAGACCGGAGAAGCTGCCGGATGGCTGTATGGAGATCGCAGTCATCGGAGAAGTATTTTAGAAACAGAACCTTCAAGGGGCAGAAATGGACTTGACAAGCAGGCGACTGCCTACTAAGATAGATTTAATGAGTTTTGAAAAGGTAGTGACAAAGAGGAGTACCTGTTTATTCAGGCATCAGAGAGGATATTCCATCGGCTGAAAGAATATCTGGCAGTGGATACAGGGAAGGTAGCTTTGGAACCGGAGAGCTGAACAGCGTTCTGGCAGCTGCAGAGGTTTTTGCAGGTTGAAGGAATCCAGGTAGGTTCTCACGGCTGATCCCCGTTAACGGATAGTGCTTTCGGCAGATGCCGGCGGCAGTGAGTGACAAGCAAAGGTGGTACCGCGTAGAAATGACGCCCTTTACAGAAGTGATTCTGTAAAGGGTTTTTTATGTCATTGGAATATTACGGAGTAATTTCCTATGACATAAAAAATAAACAGAAAAGGAGAAAATGATGAGCAGAGAACTTGCAAAGACCTATGATCCCAAAGGGATTGAGGACAGAATCTATGACAAATGGCTTGCGAAGAAATACTTCCATGCAGAGGTGGATCATTCCAAAACACCGTTTACGATCGTAATTCCCCCTCCGAATATCACAGGACAGCTCCATATGGGACATGCCCTTGACAATACCATGCAGGATATCCTGATCCGTTATAAGAGGATGCAGGGCTATAATGCACTCTGGCAGCCCGGGACAGACCATGCCAGCATCGCTACAGAGGTTAAGATCATTGAAAAGCTGAAGGAAGAAGGCATCAGCAAGGAAGATCTTGGCAGAGAAGGGTTCCTTAAGAGAGCCTGGGAGTGGAAGGCTGAGTACGGCGGAAGGATCATTGAACAGCTGAAGAAGCTTGGCTCCTCCTGTGACTGGGACAGAGAGCGTTTTACCATGGACGAGGGCTGCAATAAGGCAGTTACCGAAGTATTCTGCAAGATGCACGAGAAAGGCTGGATCTACAAGGGCAGCAGGATCATCAACTGGTGTCCGGTATGCAATACCTCCATTTCTGATGCCGAGGTAGAATATGAAGAGCAGGCAGGCCATTTCTGGCATATCAAGTACCCGCTGATCGAGGATGACGGAACCGTAAGCACCACAAGATTCCTTGAGTTTGCGACTACAAGACCGGAGACCATGCTCGGTGATACTGCAGTAGCAGTCCATCCGGAAGATGACAGATATAAGGATATCGTTGGAAAGAAGCTGATGCTTCCGATTATCAACAGAGAGATCCCGATCATTGCAGATGCTTATGTTGACAGAGAGTTTGGTACCGGTGTAGTTAAGATCACACCTGCCCATGACCCGAATGACTTTGAGGTTGGAAAGCGTCACAATCTGCCGGAGATCAATATCCTGAATGATGATGCCACCATCAATGAAAACGGCGGCAAGTTCTGCGGTATGGATCGTTATGCAGCAAGAGAGGCCATCGTAAAGGAACTGGATGAGATGGGACTCCTTGTAAGGATTGAAGATTATACCCATAATGTAGGTACCCATGACAGATGTAAGACAACCATCGAGCCCATGATCAAGAAGCAGTGGTTTGTCAGGATGGATGAACTGATCAAGCCCGCAGTAAAAGCTGTAAAGGACGGGGACATCCAGCTGATCCCGAAGAGAATGGAAAAGACCTACTTCAACTGGACAGACAATATCAGAGACTGGTGTATTTCCAGACAGCTCTGGTGGGGTCACAGGATCCCGGCATATTACTGTGATGACTGCGGAGAGACCGTAGTGGCAAAGCAGATGCCTGAGAAGTGCCCTAAGTGCGGCGGCACTCACTTTACACAGGATCCGGATACCCTGGACACCTGGTTCTCATCAGCACTCTGGCCGTTCTCCACACTTGGCTGGCCGGAGCAGACAGAGGATCTGAAATATTTCTATCCGACAGATGTACTGGTAACCGGCTATGATATTATCTTCTTCTGGGTTATCCGGATGATCTTCTCCGGCTACGAGCAGATGGGAGAAAGACCGTTTAAGACAGTTCTGTTCCATGGACTTGTCAGAGATTCTCAGGGACGTAAGATGAGTAAGAGTCTTGGCAATGGGATCGATCCTCTGGAGATTATCGATCAGTATGGTGCAGATGCCCTGCGTCTTACCCTGATCACCGGTAATGCACCGGGTAATGACATGCGTTTCTACTATGAAAGAGTAGAGGCGAGCAGAAACTTTGCAAACAAGATCTGGAACGCATCCCGTTTCATCATGATGAACATGCCGGAGGAAGGACTTCAGGTTACAGATCCTGTCCTGCAGCCGGTAGATAAGTGGATTCTTTCCAAGCTGAATGCCCTGATCAAGGATGCTACCGAGAATATGGATCATTTTGAACTGGGAATCGCGGTTCAGAAGGTATATGACTTTATCTGGGATGAGTTCTGTGACTGGTATATCGAGATGGTAAAACCCCGTCTTTACAATACAGATGATCAGGAAAGCAAGAATGCAGCACTCTGGACCTTAAAGACAGTCCTGTTAAATGCGCTGAAGCTGCTCCATCCTTATATGCCGTTTATCACAGAGGAAATTTTCTGTACCCTGCAGTCAGAAGAGGAATCGATCATGATCTCAAGCTGGCCGGTATATCAGGATGACTGGAGCTTTGCAAAGGAAGAACAGGATATCGAGACGATCAAGGATGCAGTCAGAGGTGTGCGTAATATCCGTACCGAAATGAATGTAGCACCAAGCCGCAAGGCTATGATCTATGTAGTCAGCGAAAAGGAAGAGGTCCGCAGAGCCTTTACAGAGGGAAAGCTGTTCTTTGCATCTCTTGCCGGAGCTTCCGAGGTTGTGATCCAGGAGGATAAGAACGGTATCGCAGAGGATGCGGTTTCTGTTGTGATCCATGGTGCGACTCTTTACATTCCTTTCGCAGAGCTTGTGGATATCGCACAGGAGATCGAGAGACTGAAGAAGGAAGAGAAACGTCTGACCGGCGAGCTTGCCAGAGTCAATGGTATGTTGAGCAATGAGAAGTTTATGGGCAAGGCACCACAGGCCAAGATTGATGAAGAAAAGGCAAAGCTTGAGAAATATACCCAGATGATGGAGCAGGTAAAGGAAAGACTTGCACAGCTAAGTAAATAAAACAAATGGAAGAAGGGAGCCAGTTACGTGACGGCGTTTGAGCAGGCAGAACAATATATCAACGAGATACCGAGATTTGCCGGGAAAAATACAGTAGAGGATACATCCCGCCTGCTTACGATCGCCGGCTGTGACAGGCTCCCTTTTCCTGTGATCCATGTAGCCGGCACCAATGGGAAGGGCAGTGTATGTGCCTGCCTTGCGTCTATTCTGAAGGAGAGCGGAAGGAGAGTCGGGATCTTTACGTCTCCCCATCTTGTGGATATCAGGGAGCGGATCCGTATCGATGATGAGATGATATCAGAGGACCGGTTCTCTGAGGTATTCCGGGAGGTCCGGATACTGGCAGAAGAAGGGAAGGAGGAGGGATTGTCACATCCTTCCTTCTTTGAATATCTGTTTCTGATGGCAATGATCTATTTCAGGGATGAAAAGCCGGATGCTGTGATACTGGAAACCGGGCTGGGAGGCAGACTGGATGCAACAAACAGTGTAAAGCATCCGGCACTCTGTGTGATCACGGAGATTGGATTTGACCATATGCAGTACCTTGGTAATACGCTGGAGGAAATTGCGGGAGAAAAAGCCGGTATTATCAAAAAGGGAGTACCTGTTATATTTCCGGACAGACGTCCTGAGACGACAAGGGTGCTGGTGAATCGTGCAAAAGAAATAGGAAGCCGGGCGGTTCTGCTCGAAAAAAGCAATATTTTGGATATAAATACAGGGAATAAAAACATTGATTTTTCATTGCATACTGGTTATTATAATTATATTGGGCTGTCACTTCATATGGTTGCACTTTACCAGGTGGAAAATGCCTCTCTTGCAGTTCTTGCAGCAGAAGAACTGAACAGGGAAGGATATCTGATCGGGGAAGAAGCCATAAGGAAGGGACTTCTGGGTGCATACTGGCCGGGGCGGATGGAAGAGGTACAGCCCGGCATTTTTTTGGATGGTGCCCACAATGAAGATGGGATAGAGGCGCTGCTTGCAACAGTAAAAGCAATACCCTGCAGGGGAGAGAGAAAGCTTCTGTTTGGGGTAGTTGCGGACAAGCAGTATGAAAAGATGATCAGGAGGATAGCAGAGAGCGGTCTCTTTACAGAGATTGCGGTCACGACACTTTCTTCTGACCGAAGTGCGTCTCTTACAGAGCTTTCGAAGCTATGGAGGCAGTATGAATTACCCTGCCGCTTTTATGAAGATGCAGGAGAGGCCTTTGGATGGCTGCTTGCAGGCAGAAAAGAGGCTGATGTGATTTATGTTGCCGGTTCGTTATATTTGATAGGGCAGATAAAGAGCCTTAAGAGGAGAACACCGGATGATAGATTTTGAAGAAGAATTAAAGAAGTTTCACCCAAGTCTTGAGGTTGAGGATGCTGCAGAAGCGATCTACGGACAGGATCTGACGGATGTGGCAGATATATTGATACAGATGGTAGAAAAGGCAAAAGAAAAGACGGAAACAGAAGAGGAGTAACGGCATGATCTGTTATAATTGCGGCTGTCGTTTATCAGAGCAGGACTTCTGTACCGGATGCGGCGCTGATGTGTCACTTTACAAGAAGGTGATATACCTTTCCAACCGTCTTTATAATGACGGACTGGATAAGGCGTCGGTAAGAGATCTGTCAGGAGCGATCGCCAGTCTGAAAGAAAGTATTAAACTGAACAAGAACAATATTGATGCGAGAAATCTTCTGGGACTTGTTTATTTTGAAATGGGAGAAGCGGTATCCGCCCTTGGTGAGTGGGTCATCAGCCAGAATCTCCGCCCGAAGAAAAATATCGCCAATGATTATATTGATATGATCCAGAATAATCAGGCGAGACTCGATGGCATCAACCAGACGATCAAGAAGTACAATCAGGCACTTGCGTACTGCTGGCAGGACAGTCAGGATCTGGCTGTGATCCAGCTTAAGAAGGTGCTTTCCAATAATCCGAAGTATGTCAGGGCACACCAGCTTCTGGCGCTGCTTTACATGAACACAGAGGAATGGGAGAAGGCCAGAAGAGAGCTGGAGAAATGTGAGCAGATCGATACAGGCAATACCACGACACAGCGTTATCTGAAGGAAGTCACGCATATGCTGGTTCCTGAGGAAAGCCAGAAGGGCAGTACGAGGAAAAAGGCTTCTTCTGATGAGGTCATCCGTTATCAGAGCGGAAATGAAACGATCATCCAGCCTGTCAATGCAGAGGAGAAGAAAGGGGTATCCTCCCTTCTGAATCTGGGGATAGGACTTGTGATCGGTATCGGGATCGCCTGCTTCCTGATCCTTCCGGCAAGGATCCAGAAAGCCAAGGCAGATATTAACAATGATCTGAGGGCAGTCAGTGAACAGTCGGATGCCAAGACAGCGACCATAGATGAGCAGGAACAGAAGATCAGGAGCCTGACAGATGAAAATACACAGCTGACAAGCCAGCTGGCAGCACTGGAGGGAACGGATGGTGCCCTGCAGGCAACAGACGGGCTGATGATGGCTGTGAACGCCTATCTGACAGATCCGGAGGACATTGAAACAATCGCAGGCTACATGGAGGCCATGGAGCCGGATGAAAATGGGGAGGAAGAGGTAAAGCACTCGAACTCCTATGAAACACTCCGTGAGCAGTTCCTGACACTGGTTTCTGAAAAGCTTGCAGCTTACTATTACGGACTTGGTAATGACAGCTACAGGAACGGAGATTACGAAGCAGCGATCCCGAATCTGCAGCGGGCCTTTACTTATGACAATACGAATGCTGATGCCCTGTTCTATCTGGGTAACTGCTACCGGGAGAGCGGAGACGATGATAAGGCCAAGGAGATTTATGCACAGGTAATGGATGACTTTGCGGGAACAGACAGGGCATCTAAGGCAGAAACCTATCTGGCAGAGATCAATAATCAGAATTAAATGAAATAGCCTGCAGCAGCTTTAGACAGAAGGATCAGGATTGCAGGATCAATATCGTTTACAAAAGAGAACATGATAAGCATGTTCTCTTTTTTTACGCCTTTACAGCTGTAAAGGTGGAAAAGACCAGGGAAAGACAGAATAAGGAGGGAAAAATGGAAGAGGAATTCAAGGTAATTGACAATTATCTGATGGTCAGGATGCCGGCAGAGGTGGATCATCATGCATCAGAATATATCGGACGGACTGCGGACAGATATATTCTGAAGGAAGGAGTAGGAAATGTAGTGTTTGATTTTGAGAAGACCCGGTTTATGGACAGCTCCGGAATCGGGATCATCATAGGGCGGTATAAGAAGATCACCTGTTTTGGAGGCAGGGTTTTTGCAGTCAATGCGGATGCAAGGATCAAAAAGACACTGATGCTCTGCGGACTGCATAAGGTGATTGAGATCATGGAATAGAATCAGAAAACAAAGAAAAGGAAAGGCATAAGGGGAAAACGATGGAAACGGGAAGACGTCTGGAAAACAAACATGCAGGATCGGAAATGACGAAAAATGAAATGCAGATACAGTTCACTGCTGTGTCAGAAAATGAGGCATTTGCAAGGATCGCAGTGGCTGCTTTTGTAACACCATTAAATCCGACACTGGAGGAGATCGCAGATATCAAGACAGCGGTATCTGAGGCTGTGACGAATGCAATTATCCATGGTTATGATGGCATGACGGGAAAAGAACAGAATCAGGTATACATACACTGTCTGCTGAACAGGGATGTGCTGCAGGTAGAGGTCATAGATGAAGGAAAGGGCATTGAAGATGTGGAAAAGGCCATGGAGCCCATGTATACCACTAAACCTGATATGGACAGATCCGGTATGGGCTTTGCTTTTATGGAGGCTTTTATGGATGAACTGGAAGTGATATCGGAGCCTGGACAGGGAACTACGGTGCTGATGAGCAAAAAGCTGGGGACACTGCCATTTATTGACCGTGAGGAGTGATCTGGCATGGAAAATACAGTACTGATCAGGCGGGCACAGGCAGGAGAAAGAGAATCGAGAGAAGTACTGATAGAACAGAATCTCGGACTGGTACACCATATTGTAAAACGGTTTCTGAACAGAGGATATGAAGCAGAGGATCTGTTTCAGATCGGGGTGATCGGCCTGATCAAGGCGATCGACAAATTTGACACAGGATATGAGGTGAAATTTTCCACCTACGCGGTTCCACTGATCACCGGAGAGATCAAGCGGTTTATCAGGGATGACGGGCTTGTTAAGGTGTCAAGGACATTGAAGGAAAATGGCAGCCGGGTGAAATATGCCAGGGAGAGACTGCTCAAAAGCCTCGGAAGAGAACCAACACTTGAAGAGGTAGCCCTTGAGGCGGCACTGACGACTGAAGAAGTGATCCTGGCAATGGAGGCGGGCGCCAGGGTGGAATCTATTTATCAGTCTGTATATCAGAGTGATGGAAATGAAATCTATCTGGTAGACCAGCTGGCAGATGAAAAAGGAGATGAGCAGGAAAAGCTGCTGGACCGGCTGCTGGTGAAACAGCTCTTAAAAAGCCTGCCGGAAATGGAACGGACACTGATCACACTCCGGTATTTCAGGGACAAGACCCAGACGGAGGTAGCGGGACTGCTCGGGATCAGTCAGGTCCAGGTGAGCAGGATGGAAAAAAAGATTTTGCTGGGATTGCGGGAGAGGATGATTTGATTTACAATAGCGGGAAGAGATGCTTCAGATAAAAGAAGAGAAAAGGAACAGGAAACAGGATGAAATTACTGCATACAGGAGATCTGCATATTGGTAAAACAGTAAACGATTTTTCCATGCTGGAGGATCAGAAGGAAATTCTTTCACAGATCCTGTTACTTGCCAGGGAAAATCAGGTAAATGGCGTGATCCTTGCGGGAGACATTTATGACAGGGCAGTACCTTCCGGAGATGCGGTTCTTGTGTTCAATGATTTTTTGACTGCCCTTGCCAGAGAAGGGATCACTGTATATATGATCAGTGGCAATCATGATTCTCCGGAACGGATAAGCTATGGAGAAGAGCTCCTGTGGGAGCAGGGGATCATGATTGCAGGGGTATATCATGATGAGATCACTGTGATCCATACGAAGGATGCTTATGGAGACGTGGACATTTTGCTGCTGCCTTTTATCAAACCTTCAGCAGAGGCTGCAGGAACAAGTGAGGAGGCCGTGGCGAAGGCACTTGGGAAATACTGGGAGAAGGAAGATTCAGGAAGATCTAAGCTGCCAGCAGGACAGAACAGGCAGGATACCAAACGACGGATACTTGTGACACATTTCTTTGTGACAGATGCCGGAAAGGAACCTCTGCTTTCAGACAGCGAAACGACAATCCATGTGGGCGGCATTGACAATGTGGATGCCTCTGTATTTGACGGGATGGATTATGTGGCTCTTGGTCATATCCACAGACCGCAGCAGATCGGAAACAGACAGGTATATTATGCGGGTTCCCCACTTTCTTATTCCTTTTCAGAAGCAGGACAGAAAAAGAAGGTATTACTGGTCGAGCTTAAGGAAAAGGGAAACTGTCAGGTGACGGAGCTGCCGCTTACACCTCCAAGGGAAATGAGAAAGCTCGAGGGCAGTATGGAGGAGCTTCTGAGGCAGGGAGAAGAGGATCAGAACAGAGAAGATTATGTGCAGGCCATTCTGACAGATCAGAAGGAGCTGGTTGATCCTATGGGAGTCTTAAGGAGCGTATATCCTAATCTGATGCAGGTAGTCAGGAAAGAAACGGCTGGCAGTCTGCAGTATACGGGAGAAGAACTGAAGCTGAAAAGAAGGGATCCGCTGACGATTCTTGAAGATTTTTACGGATTTGTCAGAGAAGAGGCGCTGACGGAAGAAAAGAAAGCGCTTCTGGTACAGATGATAAAGGAGACAGAGGAATGAAGCCGATCACACTGACCATCTGCGGGTGGGGGCCATACCGGGATGAGCAGCCACCCATTGATTTTGAGGCACTTGGGAGCAGAGGACTGTTTTTGATCACAGGTGCAACAGGAGCCGGAAAGACCACTATTTTTGACGCAGTTACATATGCACTGTACGGGGATCTGAGCGGAAAAACGAGAGAAAAGGGCAGTGTCAGAAGTGATTTTGCTGCTCCTTCTACAAAAACCTATGTAGAGCTTGTAATGGAGCATGGGGGAAAGCGGTATCGTATCCGGAGAAATCCGGAATATATGCGGCCAAGAAAACGGCAGTCAAAAAATGGTGAACTGACGAAAGAGAAGGAAAACGCATATCTGACTATGCCTGATGGAAGCTGCATTGAAGGAAGCAGTGAGGTGACAGCCAGGATCAGGGAGCTCCTCAAGGTAGACATCAATCAGTTCAGACAGCTTTCCATGATCGCACAGGGAGAATTCACAAGACTTCTTACTGCACCATCTTCGGAAAAGTCAAAAATCTTCCGGGAAATTTTTGATACGAAGCTTTATGAGAGGCTGGAGGCAAAGCTGAAGAGCAGCTCTGCAGAACTTTACAGGCAGGTAATGGAATACCGCCATCGCATGGAAGAAGAGGTTTCTGTATTTTCACCTGATGAGGAACTGAAAGCGGAAGTAGAGGCACTCGTGGCGGAGGCAGGTATCTACTCGGAACGGCTGCTTCCCTTTCTTAAGGAGAAGATAAGCGTTTTCCTCAGCGAAGAAAAGAGGCTGCATTCAGAGGAAAAGAAAGCGGAAGAAGAGATCGAAGAGCTTGCAGGTATCGTGAAGGAAGCAGAGCAGACAAAGGCGCTTATGGAACAGCTTGCAAAAGAACGGGAAAAGCAGAAGAGCCTTGCAGAAAGGGAGCCTGATTACCGGCAGATGGAAGAACGTCTGCAGAGGGCAGGAGAGGCAGCAGCTGTGCGGGAATATGAGCTGATTTTGCAGAACCGGGAAGAGCAGAGGAAGACCTGTGAAAAGAAACTGCAGCTTTCTGAAGGGGAGCTGGAAGGCCTCTTACAGAAGCAGGAGGAACAGCGTACCCTTGTGGAACTGGCAGAGCAGATAGCAGGGGCCTTTGATATGAAGGAAAGGTGTGAAGAAGCAGAAAGGCTCCGGCAGGAAAAAGAAACGGCACTCAGGGAAAAGAAGCAGGAATTTGGTGCTTTGCAGGTCAGGTATGAGAAAGCAGAGAAAGAGGCAGAAGCGAGCATCCATGACTATGAAAATGCAGAGAGGAGATACCGGCATGGTATTGCCGGCATACTGGCACAGGATCTGAAGGAAGGAGAGCCCTGCCCGGTCTGCGGAGCCCTGTCACATCCCTGCAGACAGGAAAGAGAACAGGGTGTGCCAACGGAAGAAGAATTAAAAGAAAAGAAGCTGCTTTCAGAGAAGAAAAGGCAGGAGCTTCTGAAGATCCATGGAGAAACGAGAGCCTGCAGGGAGGCCAGGGATCTGCTTCGCAGGGAAGCAGAGAAAAGCCGGAGGATGCAGCAGGAGCTGACAGAGAAAATGCAGGAGCTGCCAGCAGTGATCAGGGAATATCCTGATTTTCATAAAAGATCAGATTTCGAAAAGCAGAGGAAGGAAGCAGAGGAGATCTGTCTTCGTATTTCAGAAAAGAAAAAAATAAAAGAGGCACTTAGGCGGGAAAGACAGGTGCTTTTGGAAAAAGAAGGGCTTGCCAGGGGAAGCTTCCGGGATGAGCTGCAAAAGGCGGGCTTTACAGGGGAAGAAGAATACCGGGCTGCTTTTCTTCCGGAACAGAAACGGAAGGAAGAGCAGGAAGCAGTAAGGGATTACAGACAGCGGTGCCATGCGCAGGAGCACCTGATCCATCATCTTGAGGAAGAGCTTAAGGTGCGGGAGCAGAGAAACCCGGCAGAGGAGCAGCAGAAGCTTGCAGAGATCCGGAAAAAGAAAGACAGCCTTACAGAAGCAGGCAGCCGTCTCTGGAAAAACAGGAATGAAACGGAAAAGCTGTACCGTTCATTAAAAGAAAAGAAGGAAAAGAGCACGGCTCTTTCTGAAAAGTATGGTATCATCAAGGATCTGGATGATGCCGTAAATGGAAATAATAAGAAACGTCTTGTGCTGGAGCAGTATGTACTTGCTGCTTATTTTGAGGAAATACTGAAGGCGGCAAATCTGCGCCTTGCCATGATGAGCGGCGGCCGGTATACCCTGTATCGTACCAAAGAGGTGACTGACGGAAGGAGTAAGGACAGTCTGGATATGGAGGTGCTGGACTATTATACCGGAAGGTACAGATCCGTGAAAACACTTTCGGGCGGCGAAACCTTTAAGGTGTCCTTATCCCTTGCACTTGGAATGAGTGATGTAGTACAGGCATACAGCGGTGGAATACAGGTAGATGCACTGTTCATCGATGAGGGGTTTGGTTCCCTGGATCAGGAATCTCTTGAACAGGCATGTCAGACGCTGATGAGTCTTGCAGAGAGCGACCGGATGATCGGGATCATTTCCCATGTACCGCTTCTTTCTGAAAAAATCGAAAATCAGATCCAGGTTAAGAAAACCAGTACTGGAAGTACGTATCAACTTGTGGTATTCTAAAAGAGTATGCGGTAAAACCGCAGAGTGAGTCCGACCCGCATTGCGTGTCAGCGAAGGAGGAAGCTTAGTTAAATGGAAAAAAAAGCAGATGTCATTATTATAGGAGCAGGACCCGGAGGCATATTCTGTGCCTATGAGCTGCTTCGTCAGAAGCCGGATCTGAAGGTGATCGTCATTGAAAAAGGACGTTCCATAGAGAAAAGAGTGTGCCCAAAGAGAACAACCCTGCAGTGTGTAGGCTGCAAGCCCTGTTCCATTACAACCGGATTTGCCGGCGCCGGCGCATTCTCAGATGGAAAGCTTTCCCTTTCCCCGGATGTAGGCGGCAATCTGCCGGAAATTCTCGGCTATGAAAAGACAGCAGAGCTGATCCATGAATCAGATGAGATCTATCTGAAATTTGGAGCAGACAGAAACGTTTATGGTGTAGATAAGCAGGATGTGATCCGCGAGATCAGAAGAAGGGCTATTGGTGCAAATTTAAAGCTTGTCGAGTGCCCGATCAGGCACCTTGGAACAGAGGAAGGCTACAAGATCTATGCAAAGCTTCAGAAGCATCTGATGGATGAGGGAGCAGAGCTGATCTTTAATACTATGGTGGAAGAGATCCTGGTAGAGGATGGAAAGGCAGTTGGCGTCAGAACCGATAAGGGAGATGTTTACTACGGCAGTGAAGTGGTATCCGCAGTAGGAAGGGAAGGTGCTGACTGGTTTAAGGATAAATGTGAAGAGGTTGGAATCGAGACCACGCCTGGCACCGTAGATGTTGGTGTGCGTGTTGAGGTCAGAGATGAGGTCATGCAGTATCTGAATGATAATCTGTATGAAGCTAAGCTGATCTATCATACTCCGACTTTTGATGATAAGGTAAGAACCTTCTGTACCAATCCTTCCGGGGAAGTGGCAACAGAATATTATGAGGGCGGCCTTGCTGTTGTCAATGGGCATGCCTATAAGGCAAAGGATCATAAGACACACAATACCAATTTTGCGATCCTTGTCAGCAAGAATTTTACGAAGCCGTTCAAGACACCGATCGAATATGGCAAGCAGATTGCACAGCTTTCCAATATGCTCTGTGGCGGCAGGATCCTGGTACAGACCTTTGGTGATTTTAAGAGAGGCAGAAGAACTACAGAAGAAAGACTCTGCAGGAATAACCTGATCCCTACCCTGAAGGATGCAGTACCCGGAGATCTTTCCCTGGTATTCCCTCACAGGATCATGGTGGATATAGAGGAGATGCTGGAAGCACTTGATAAGATCACGCCGGGTATTGCCAGTGATGAGACTCTTCTTTATGGTGTGGAAGTAAAGTTTTATTCCAACAGAGTAATCGTAAACAGTGATTTTGAAACGAGCATTAAGGGACTTCGTGCTATTGGGGACGGTGCCGGTGTGACAAGAGGACTCCAGCAGGCATCAGCTAACGGTATCAGTGTGGCAAGAAGTATCTTAAAGGGAATGAATGCATGAGAAACAGAAACAGGCGCATGGCAGCAGCACTCCTTACAGTGCTGCTCCTGCTTCTTTCAGGCTGTATGGATTCGCTGAAAGGCTCCAAAGTTGTGCTGACGACCGGATTTGAGAAAAATGAGGTGTTCCGGATCGAGGATATGTCCTGCACACTCCCGGAAGCCATGGTTTATCTGATCAATACCAAAAACCGGTATGAAAGTGTATACGGCAGGGAAATATGGAATGTCAGCCTGGATGGTGTGACACTGGAGGAGAATATTAAGGAAACTGTCCTTGCACAGCTCGCACAGCAGAAAACCATGAACCTTCTGGCAAGACAGAACGGAGTGGCTTTGAGTGAAGAGGAGGAGGCCAGGGTCATGCAGGCGGCAGAAACCTATTTCCAGTCCTTGAGCGAGGAGGAAAAGAGCGCACTGCAGATCACAGTAAAGGATGTGGAGGAGCTGTACCGGGAATATGCACTGGCAAGAAAGGTCTACCAGTATATCATCAAGGATATCAATCCGGAGATCAGTGATGATGAAGCAAGAACCATAACAGTCCAGTATATTTATTTCAGAACCTGTGTCCTTGATGGGACAGGAAAGAAGATTGAATATTCAGAGGAAGAAAAGCAGGAGATCCTGAGAAAGGCGGAAGAAGTCCGGTTTCAGCTAAAAAACGAAGAGGCAGATTTTGAGGAGCTGATCCTGAAATACAGTGACAGCGAGGAAGGAACCTGTTCCTTTGGAAAAGGTGAGAAGGATCAGGCCTTTGAGGATGCCGCCTTTAATCTGGAGACAGATGAGATCAGTGATATTGTAGAGACACCGGATGGCTATTATCTGATCAAATGCATCAGTACCTTTAACCGTACCGAGACCGATGCCAATAAGGTCAAGATCGTGGAGAAAAGGCGGGAAGAGGTATTTGGGCAGGAGTATGAGGACTTTGTTGCAGCCCTGACCCGGAATCTTAATGAAGATCTATGGCAGAGTGTGTCTCTTGCTGGGACAGAGAATATTACGACATCCGATTTTTTTGATGTCTTTGATAAATACTTTGACGGAATTTTATAAAAAGTTAATAATTGCCGGAAACCCTGATGTTTCCTGATGTTTCACATGATTTGTTAGCACTCATTAATAATGAGTGCTAATTTTGCCTTGACTTTTCGGATTGACAGAACTACACTATTTCCTAGATGTAATAAACTGAAATGGAATATAAGCATTGATACAGGAAAGAAAAGGAGTGATTACCATGGCAGAAAAGCATGGAAGCTTATCAATTAACAGTGAAAACATATTCCCGATTATAAAGAAGTGGCTGTATTCAGATCACGATATCTTTTACAGAGAACTGATCTCTAACGGCTGTGATGCGATCACGAAGCTGAAGAAGCTGGATATGATGGGAGAGTATGAGCTGCCGGAGAATTATAAGGCAAGGATTGATGTTGTAGTGGATCCGGAAGCAAAGACACTGACCTTCACCGATAATGGTATCGGTATGACTGCAGATGAGGTAGAGGAATATATCAACCAGATCGCTTTTTCCGGAGCGACAGACTTTATCAGTAAATATAAGGACAAGACAGATAATGACCAGATCATTGGCCATTTCGGACTTGGCTTTTATTCGGCATTTATGGTAGCTGATGAGGTACACATTGATACCCTTTCCTACAAAGAGGATGCGAAGGCTGTTCACTGGGAATGTGATGGCGGTACAGAATTTACCATGACAGAAGGTGACAAGGCAGAGGTGGGAACGAAGATCACCCTGTTTGTCAATGAAGATGTACTGGAGTTCTGCAATGAATACAAGGCAAGAGAGGTTATTAAGAAATACTGTTCCTTCATGCCTACCGAAATATACCTTTCCAAGGCAAATACCAAGGAGACAGAAACCATCAAGGCAGATGAGAAGCGCCCTGATGATGTGGTTGTAGAGGAGATCAAACCGGAGAAGGAAGGCGATGAGGAGAAGCTTAAGATCATAAAGAGACCTGAGCTTCTGAATGATACCAATCCTCTCTGGATGAAGAATCCTAGCGAATGTACGAAGGAAGAGTATCTGGAATTTTACAGAAAGGTATTCCAGGACTATAAGGAGCCTTTATTCTGGATCCACCTGAACATGGATTATCCTTTTAACCTGAAGGGTATCCTGTACTTCCCAAGGATCAATATGGAGTATGAGTCCATCGAAGGAACCATCAAGCTGTACAATAACCAGGTATTTATCGCTGACAATATCAAGGAGGTCATCCCTGAGTTCCTGATGCTGTTAAAGGGTGTGATCGACTGTCCTGACCTGCCGCTGAATGTATCCAGAAGCGCACTGCAGAATGACGGCTTTGTAAAGAAGATCTCCGATTATATTTCCAAGAAGGTTGCCGATAAACTGGCTGGTATGTGCAAGACCGAGAAGGAAGAGTATGACAAGTACTGGGATGATATCAGTCCTTTCATCAAGTTTGGCTGTCTGAAGGATGACAAATTCTGCGAAAAGATGACAGATTACATTCTGTTCAAGAATCTGGACGGCAAATATCTGACGCTTCCTGAATGCCTTGAGGTCAATAAGATCGACCCGGATGAGGCAGAGAATAAGGAAGAGACAGATGAGAGCGCAGAAGCTGCCGAAACAGAAGCTGCTGACAAGGATGCAGAGGCAGAAGAGAAGAAAGAAAAAGTCATCTATTATGTAACGGATGAGAAGCAGCAGAGCCAGTATATCAACATGTTCAAGGCTGCCAAAATGGATGCCGTGATCCTGAACCACAATATTGACCAGCCGTTTATTTCCCAGCTTGAGGCCAAGAATGAGGGCATTAAATTCAAGAGGATCGATGCAGATCTTACAGATTCCCTGAAGTCAAAGACCAGCAAGAAGGCAGAAGAAGAGCTTACAAAGGCTGCTGAGACCATTGGCAAGGTGATGAAGAAGGCCCTTAAGAAGGATAAGATCGAGATCAAGGTGGAGAAGCTGAAGAATAAGAAGATCGCTTCCATGATGACACTTTCCGAGGAGAGCCGGAGAATGCAGGACATGATGAAAATGTATGCAATGCCCGGTATGGATATGGGAGATTATGGAAAGGAAGGCGAGACACTGGTGCTGAATGCCAATCATCCGCTGGTACAGTATGTGCTTGATCATACGGATGACAGCAATGTTTCCATGATCTGCGAACAGCTATATGATCTGGCACTGCTTCAGCAGGCACCCCTTGAGCCGGAAGCCATGAGCAAGTTTATCACAAGAAGCAATGATATTATGCTGCTTCTGACTAAATAAGAAAAGTAGCAAGACAGATAACCCCTGCATAGGATAAAGAAAGACTATGCAGGGGTATTTTTATGCCTGAGGAAAGTTTACAGACAGGGAGTGCCAGGGGAAGGCTGCAGATCAATGTCACGTCTTCTCTTGGACTGATCCCGGTGAAGGATGCTGCCGTTACCATATCATATTCAGGAGAGCCAAATGCTCCGATAGAAAAGCTGAGTACGGATTCCTCCGGACAGACAGAACGGGTAGAGCTTGCAGCACCGCCGCTGGATTACAGCGTTGAACCCTCTGAGCAGAGACCATACAGTGAATATACGGTTCTTGTGGAGGCTCCCGGGTATGAGTCTGCCATGGTTTCAGGAACAGAGATCCTGCCGGACACCCTGGCACTGCAGCCGGTTTCTTTAAAGCCGCTGGAAACAGCAGAAGGGGATATGGAAAGTGTGGTTATTCCTGAGCATACTCTCTATGGAGATTATCCGCCAAAGATTCCGGAGGCTGAGATCAAGCCGATAGAGGAAACGGGAGAGATTGTTTTAAGCAGGGTCGTGATTCCGGAATATATTGTGGTACATGATGGTGTGCCGGATGATGCCAGTGCACAGAACTATTATGTGAAATACAGGGATTATATCAAAAACGTGGTTTCCTCTGAAGTGTATGCCACCTGGGAAGAAAATGCCATTTATGCCAATGCGCTGGCAATCATGTCATTTACCTTAAACCGGGTCTATACGGAGTGGTACAGAGGAAAGGGTTATCCGTTTACCATTACTTCATCTACGGCCTATGATCAGAACTGGATCTATGGCAGAAATATTTATTCCAACATAGACAGGATCATAGACAGTATTTTTGCCAATTATCTGTCAAGACCGGGTGTGAGGCAGCCAATCTTTACTTCTTACTGTGATGGAAGAAGAGTGACCTGCAATGGCTTAAGCCAGTGGGGCTCGCAGTATCTGGCAGGGGAAGGCTATACGCCTATTGAGATCCTTCGTTATTATTATGGAAATGATATGTATATCAATACGGCAGAGAGTATTTCTGGTGTGCCGTACTCCTATCCGGGCTATGCTCTGTCAATAGGCTCATCTGGTGAAAAGGTGCGTCAGCTTCAGAATCAGCTTAACAGGATCGCACAGAACTATCCTGCAATTCCGATAATTGCTGTGGATGGGATCTATGGACCTGAAACAGCAAAGGCAGTCAGGGCATTTCAGAAAATTTTCAATCTGGAGCAGACTGGTGTGACAGATTATCCAACCTGGTACAGTATTTCAAATATCTATGTCGGAGTTACCAGAATTGCAGAACCATAGGAGTGTTTTGCCATTGCAGAAGAGTGCTTTTTAATGGTATACTATTAATTAATCATGGACATTTTTGCCTTTAGGCAGCAGCCCTGTGCCCGGATTTTTTCAGGGCGGAAGGACTGTCTGTCTTCTGGCGGATAAGGAAAAGGAGCTACAAAGGTGCTGAGTGCAGTTGACAGGATATTGGCAGGTGAATTTAATAAAGAGAACCGTTTTCTGGATTTTTCCACGCCGAGAATTGAATTGTCGGTGCATAGCGGAGAGGTCAGCGAAGGCTCCTTTACCATATATGGACCAAAGAATCAGCTTACTGAGGGTAGGGTGTCATCCTCGAGACTCAGGATGAAATGCCTGACAGAGAATTTTACCGGTTATGAGGAAGAGATCAGTTACCAGTTTGATGCTGCAGATCTGGAAGAAGGCGAGTGCATCAGGGGGGAATTTTCCATTATCTCCAATCAGGGAGAGTATACGATCCCTTATGAAGTAAGTATTGTGCCAGTCTATATGGAATCCAGTCTTGGCACGATCCGGAATCTGTTTCATTTTACCAATCTGGCCAAAACTAATTTTGAGGAAGCTGTCAGGCTCTTTTATTCTGCACAGTTCAAAGCGATCTTTCAGGGAGTGGACAGACAGTATTACACCATATACAGAGGTCTTTGTGCAGGAGAAAGAAGAGAACAGAATGTAGAGGAATTTCTGCTTGCAATCAAGAAGAAACAGAAGGTCCAGTTTCTTCTGGAAGAGCCTGAAATCCGTATCGATTCACCGAAAGAAAATACAGAGTATAAAGTAGTGATCAACCGGAATGGCTGGGGCTGCAGCGACCTTTCCGTGACAGCAGAGGGGGATTTTCTGGTACTGGAAAAGGATTATATCAGAGAGGAAGACTTCCTTGGGAATTGTTACAGATTACCCTTTTATCTGGCTGAGGACAGGCTTCACGGAGGCAGAAATTATGGGATCATTCATCTGAAGAATGCCTATACAGATCTGGCAGTCACAGTACAGGTTTGTACATCGTCAGGAGCAGGAAGGATACCGAACCTGCGGCTGCAGAAAAAACATGCCATCTTAAGTCTGATGCAGTATTATGAAGCCTTTCGCACCAGGAAGATCAGTGCAGCATCCTGGATGCAGGAAACAGAAAAGATCCTGGAGACCCTGGTCAGTGCAGATGAGAAGGATTATGCTTCCAGACTGATGCAGGTGCAGCTCATGGTAACCCAGGAGCGTTACAGTGAAGCAAGCTGGCTCCTGTCCAAAACAGAGGAAGCCATGTCAGGGAGCTTTGATCCGGCACTTTATTGTTACGATCTGTATCTGACCACCCTGATCAACAGAGAAGAGTCCTACATAGACGAGGTGGCGCTGCAGGTGGAGAGGATCTATGCGCAGAATCCGGATAACTGGCGGATCGCCTGGCTGCTTTTATATCTTTCAGAGGAATATGGCAAGAGCCCGTCTGCCAAATGGATGGTACTGGAGGATCAGTATAAGCTTGGCTGTATCAGTCCGGTACTTTACATAGAAGCATATAATCTGATGAATGCTTCACCTACGCTTCTGATGAAGCTGAGTGGCTTTGAACTGCAGGTGCTGACCTATGCGCTGAAGAAAGGGCTGCTGAATCCGCAGATCGCTGAGCAGATCGTATTTCTGTCCTTTAAGGAAAAACAATATCAGGAACAGGTATATCAGCTTCTGAAGAAGTGCTGTGAGCTTGTACCTTCAGATGAACCACTGCGTGCGGTCTGCACACTTCTGATCAAGGGCAGTAAAATGGATGAGGAAGCCTTTGAATGGTATGCAAAGGGGATTGAGAAGCAGCTTAGGATCACCAGACTGTATGAGTATTATATGATGTCGGTAAAGCTTTCTGACAGGACGGTACTGCCCAAGATCGTACTGATGTATTTTGCCTTTGACAGCAGTCTTGACAATCTGCACAATGCGTTTCTGTATGCGTATGTACATAAAAACAAAGAGACCTATCCGGAGATTTATGAGAACTACAAGGAGCAGATCGAACGCTTTGTGGTCTTTCAGATGATGAAAGGAAAGAATAACAAATGGCTTTCCTATCTGTACCGGAATATCGTGACAGAAAGCATGATTACAGAAGAAACGGCAGGGGGGCTGGCTGAGGCAGTCTTTATTCACAGACTTCAGATCAGAAGAGCGGATATCCATCGGGTTATCATCGTATATGAGAAGCAGAAGGGTGAGGTGGCGTTTAAGGCAGGCAGCAGGGAAGTTTATCTGCCGGTTTATGGAAGTGACTGCCGTATCTTTCTGGAGGATAGCAGTGGCTGCCGGTACTGCCGGGAAGAAGATTATGAACTGGAAAGAATGCTGATCCCGGACAAGCTTGCCAGAATGGCAGCAGCTTATATTACAGATGATGTGAACTTGGATATCTGGATGTGTGAAAGAGGACGCGTACTGGCTGTGATCAATGAAGAGAATGTGCAGCTCATGAAGCGAGTATGTGGCTATGAGATCCTGGAAGATAATATGCGGCGGGATATCCGTATGAATCTGGTACGGTATTTTTATGAAAAAGATAAAATGCAGGAGCTTGACAGCTTCCTTTCGGAAATAACCTATGAAATGGCAGATAATTCCTGTTATGCAGAGATCCTCAGCTTCCTTATCATGCGTGGTATGTATGAAAAGGCTTATGAATGGATCCGTAAGAGGGGTGGGGAAGGGATCGATGCCAAAAATCTGATGAGACTCTGCAGCAGACTGATCCAGATGGAACTGGCTGAACCGGATCCTGTGCTGACAGCTCTCGTCTATCTGGCATTCCAGAGTGGAAAATACGATGAAAATTTACTGAAATATCTGAACAGTTACTATAATGGCTGTGTCAGAAACATGAGAGATGTTTACAAGGCAGCTACAGCCTTTGGCGTGGATGCCTATGCGATCAGTGAAAGGATACTGATCCAGCTTCTTTACACAGGAGCTTATATCAGTGAAAAAACGGAGATATTCCGGTATTATGTAGCAGGCGGAGCAGGGACGGATGTGGAGATGGCATTCCTTTCGCAGAGCTGTTATGACTATTTTGTGGATGATAAGATCACAGATGATTATCTGATGAAGGAGCTGCAGAAGATCATAGACAGGCGGGAGGAGGTGCCTCTTGTATGCAAGCTGGCTTATACCCGTTATTATGCCGAAAACAAGGAGCTTCTGGATAAGCATGTGATAGAGAATCTGATCCCTTACCTGCGGGAGCTGATCGCTGCAGATCTGCTGTTCCCTTATTACAAAGAGTATGCGGATAAGATCTCTTTTATGAGGCAGTTCGCAGATAAGACAATGATCCGTTACAGGCTGGAAAATGGCGGCAGGGCAGTGATCCATTACCTTCTGGAGGGAAGCGATGGAGAATATGTCATGCAGGAAATGAAGGAAATGTTTGGCGGTATCTGCGTGAAACAGTTTATTCTGTTCTTTGGAGAGAAGCTGCAGTATTACATTACAGAAACGGAAGAGGATAAGGAGCACCTGACAGAGAGCGGTACCTTAAGCCGCAGTGATACAGACAGGGAACAGAAGGAAAGCAAATACAGTCTGATCAATGATATTGCCATAGGCAGAGCCCTGGATGATGAAAATACCATGGGAGATCTGCTCCATGAATATTTTGAGAGGGAATTTATGGTAGAAAAGCTCTTCCATATTGTATAAAGGAGAAAAGTCATGTTCGCAGGGGTAAAGGAACAGACAGAAAAGAAAAACGGTAAAAAAATAGCAGTCGGATATGATCTTGGCAGTGTGGCTTCCCAGATCAGCTACTGCTCACTGGAGGAACAGAGGGTGGAAACGGTATCCAGTGTGGCAGGCACAGAACAGTACAATATTCCTACTGTACTCTGCAAACGGAGAGGGGTAAACCAGTGGTTTTATGGTAAGGAGGCACTGAAATACGAAAGAGAGGAAGATGGCATTCTGGTAGGGGATCTGGTGGAGCTTGCCAAAAGGGGAGAAGAGGTGGTCGTGGAAACAGAAAGCTACGATCCGGCAGCCCTGCTGACACTGTATGTCAAACGGAGTCTTTCCCTGCTCTCTCTTCATGTTTCCTTAAGCCAGATCGAAGTGATGATGTTTACGGTAGAGGAACTGACACCGGAGATGGTCGATGTTCTTTCCAAGGTAGTGGCAGGACTTTCCCTGCAGACGAAAAAAGTCCTGTTTCAGAGCAGGGCGGAAAGCTTCTATTATTATATGCTGTATCAGCCAAAGGAGCTGTGGCAGAACCAGGTCATGATCTTTGATTACAGCAGAGAGATGAAAAGCATCTGTCTTGAATGCAATCCTATGACAACACCACAGGTGGTGCTGATCAACAGCAATATATATCCGGATATGGAGAGGGTTACCTTTGTCAGGGGAGAGTCACCGGAGGCAGAGGAAGAACGGGAGCAGCAGGAGAAGGAACTGGATGAAAAATTCCTGCAGATAGTAGAAGCGGAGATGGAAGGCAGCATATTCTCTACGGTATATCTTCTGGGTGACGGATTTAAAGAAGGCTGGGCAAGGGAGTCCCTGCGGTATCTCTGCAGGAACAGAAGAGTATTTCAGGGAAATAACCTGTACAGTAAAGGCGCCTGCTATGGAGCCATTGAGAGGGTAAGTCCAAGCGGGGAAGGAAAAAAGTATGTATATCTCGGGGCAGATAAGCTGAAATCCAATGTAGGCATGAAGGTGGAGAGAAGAGGCGGGGATTCTTATTTTGCCATTCTGGATGCCGGACAGAACTGGTATGAGACAGCCGCAGATTTTGAAGTGATCCTGAGAAAAGGAAACAGTCTTCTCTTTCATATCACACCCCTGACAGGTGAAAATATCACAGATAAAAAGATCGAACTGGAAGGACTGCCGGAGAGACCACCTTGTACCACCAGACTGAAGATCCATGTGGAAATGGAATCTGTAAATCAGGTAACAGCAACCATAGAAGATATGGGATTTGGAGAATTTTTCCCCTCCAGCGGCAAGGGCTGGCGCAAGACTATTACCGTCTGAGGGAAAGGGAGCAGGTTCATGGAGAACGTATTATTATGCACAGGTAAATATGCAGAAAAACCATATTATTTTGAACATGCAGGTATGAATGTATACTGTGTGGAGGAGCTTTGCTATCTGCTGGCCAGCAACCCTTTTATGATAGATGCGGGGATCATGAATAAGCAGCTGGTACAGTGGCTGTATGAAGAATGTGAGCTGAAGGAGCTTTCCCATCAGCTGCTGCAGCTTTTCCAGCGCGGGTGCCAGCCGGGCGTATTCGTGGATACGATCCTGGATTATACTGGTTACTGCAGCAGGGAAGATAAGGAACGGATCGATGAGGTATTAAAGGGAAGCGCAGGACTTGATCAGTATGAGAAGCAGAAACGCCAGGGAGATTATCTGATGAAAAATGGAAGGTACCAGCTGGCAGTGCATGAATATGAAAAGCTGCTTTCCATTCTGCCGGAGGCCGAAAAGGAGCTGATCCCATCGGTGTATCATAATCTTGGCGTGGCCTGCTGCAGACTGTTCCGGTTTGAAAGTGGAGCCTCTTATCTGAAGAAGGCATATGAGCTTTCTGGGAGGGAGGAGTCCGGGATCCAGTATCTGGAAGCACTGCGTGAGCAACTGACAGAGGCAGACTATGTTTCCTTTATTGCAGACCATAGAGAATATTATGAATTGTCCATGAAGGTGGAAAAGCTCTATGAGATGGCAAGAGGACAGTTTGAGGCAACAAGGGAAAACCGTATGCTGTCAGCACTGAAGATCTACAGGGATGAGGGAAACACAGGCTCCTATTATGAAGAGATCGACAAGATCATAGCAAGACTTAAGGATGATTACCGGGCAAGTGTGGCACAGTAGGCAAGGAGAGTATATGAGCTTTTTTGATAAGATATTTCCCTGGAGAAAGAACCAGGAAGACCCCATGTATGAGATCGATGACTGGAATGAGATTGTCTACGACCGGGATGATCTTCAGATCAACGATAAGCAGCAGAGAGAGGATTATATCAAAGGGTGTCTCGAACAGATCGCAGAGGCATCTACAGAGCTGGAAAACCTGAAGCATGAGTATAACATGGTCACCTCCTATCTGAAGGACATGGAGGAGATCGAATCACTGCCGGAGGAAGAGATGCTTCTTCTGCAGAGCTATGCCCGAAGGATCGAGGAGCTTTCCGATAAGCAGTCAGACTATGCCAGAAGAGAACGGAAGCTGGATGAGGCAAAATACCGTCAGATGGAGCGGATGGAGGACGAAGTCCAGGAGGGCTGTGAGAAGCTTCTGAAAGCAGAAGAATATCAGGAACTGATCAAAAGGGATCTGAAAAGACTGGATGGAGAAAAGCAGGCCTACCAGTACAGAAAGGCAGAGCTGCAGCACATTCTGGAGGATTCCAGAAGCATGGCCATCATCTGTACCATAGCTGTGATCATCTGTATTTTGGTACTGCTGATCCTGCAGTATGGCTTTTCCATGAATACAGGGATCGGCTATGTGGCAGCGGCAGCACTCGGGGCGGCAGCGATCACAGCAGTTTTTCTCAAGTACAACAATGCTTCCGAGGAACTTTCCAGAGTGGAAAACGGGATCGGAAGGATCATAAGACTTCAGAATACAGTAAAGATCCGGTACGTGAACAATACGCACCTGCTGGATTATCTTTATATGAAATATCAGGTCAGCAGTGCCAGGGAGCTGCAGAAGGATTATCAGGATTATCAGCAGGAAAGAGAAGAGAGGGAGCGCTATTACAGTGCAGAGAAGGATCTGGATGAATGTCAGAAGGATCTGATCCATGAGCTGAGAAGATTTCAGATACAGGATCCCATGATCTGGATCCATCAGACCAGAGGACTTCTTGACAAAAAGGAAATGGTGGAGATCCGCCACAGCCTGATCATCAGACGGCAGTCCCTGCGCCGGAGAATGGATTATAATAAAGAAGTGGTTGCCGGAAAGGCACAGGATGAGATCAAGGATCTTGCAAAGAAATACCCAAGATATGCAAGGGAGATCATGGATACCGTGGATGAATACGAAAAGGATTTTTCTTGACGAATCTACTCCTGCATGATAGAGTGATTATCGAACAAATACTTTAGTCTAATAAACTAATAAATCACTAAATTGGAAGAGGAGAACATTATGAAAAAATTATTGGCAATGGCAGTAACAGCCGCATTTACGGTAAGCATGCTGGCCGGATGCGGACAGAGTGCAGAAACAACAGATGCGTCCGCACAGGAAACAGAAACAGAAGCTGCTGACGAAGAGACAGCCGGTACAGCTGATGCGGCATCGGAGGATACTGCAGAGAGAACAACCTTTACTGTTGGATTTGATGCAGAATTTCCACCCTACGGCTATATGGATGAAAGCGGAGAGTATACCGGGTTTGACCTGGAGCTGGCACAGGAGGTATGTGACAGGAACGGCTGGGAGCTTGTAAAGCAGCCTATTGACTGGGATTCCAAGGATATGGAATTATCCTCAGGAGCTATTGACTGTATCTGGAATGGCTTTACCATGAACGGACGTGAAGATGCTTATACCTTCAGTGTTCCCTATGTAGATAACAGTCAGGTGTTTGTAGTAGCCGCTGATTCCGGTATTACAGTCTTTGATGATCTTGCAGGCAAGAATGTGGGTGTGCAGAAGGATTCCTCCGCACTGGCAGCTCTTGAGGGTGATGCAGCTGATCTTGCGGCAACCTTTGGTAATCTGACACAGTATTCTGATTATAATACAGCATTCATGGATCTGGAGCAGGGTGCGATTGATGCACTTGCAATCGATGTGGGCGTTGCTGATTATCAGATCGCATCCAGGGGAGAGGGCTTTGTCAAGCTTTCCGAGAATCTGGCAAGCGAACAGTATGGAATAGGCTTTAAGCTTGGCAATGTGGAACTGAAGGATCAGGTAGAAAAGACACTGCTTGAAATGGCAGATGACGGTACCTTTGGAAAGATTGCAGAAAAGTATGGCTTATCAGACAGCGTATGTCTTGGTAAATAAAAAAAGTTGCACTGGATAAGACGGGAGAGATGACAGTATCATCTCTCCCACTGTCAGAAACAGGCAGAATGTGAGGGTATACATGACATTATCGATCATATTGTTACAGCTTATGAAAGGCATGGGAGTGACGGCAGAAATCTTTTTTCTGACGCTTCTTTTTTCTTTGCCTCTTGGTTTACTGGTAGCCTTTGGACGGATGTCAAAGAATGGCATTATCCGGATGATCAGTAAGATCTATATTTCTGTGCTGAGGGGAACACCGCTTATGCTCCAGCTCATCGTGGTGTATTTTGCCCCCTTTTATGTGTTTCACCTGAAGGTCGGCAATTACAGATTCCCGGCTATCATCATAGCATTTGCGCTGAATTATGCGGCATATTTTGCAGAGATATACAGGGCAGGCATTGAATCCATGCCGGTTGGACAATATGAAGCGGCCAGAGTTCTTGGCTACAGCAGGCTCCAGACCTTTGTAAGGATCATTCTTCCACAGGTGATCAAGAGGATCCTGCCACCGGTAACGAATGAAACGATCACGCTTGTAAAGGATACTTCACTTGCCTTTGTGCTGGCACAGGCAGAAATGTTTACCATGGCAAAGCAGATCGCAGCCAAGGAGACAAGTATCATGCCGCTCATGATCGCAGGTGTGTTTTATTATCTGTTCAACCTGATCGTGGCAACGGTGATGGAACGGATCGAGAAGAGTCTGAATTACTATAAGTAAGAGATGGAGGAAGACAATGAGCGAAGAAGGCAAGATTCTGCTGCAGATAGAGCATATGAAAAAAAGCTTTGACGGGGTGGAGATCCTGAAGGATATTTCTCTTTCTGTCAGAGAAGGAGAGGTGGTTTCCATCATAGGCCCTTCCGGCTCCGGCAAGTCAACACTGCTCCGGTGTGCAACGATGCTGGAGACCATGGATGGAGGGATGCTTTCCTATCTTTCTGAAAAAGCGGCATATGAGGAAAATGGCAGATGCATTTATGCACCAAAGGCCAAACTGAAGGAGATCCACAAGAATTTCGGACTGGTATTCCAGAACTTTAATCTCTTTCCCCATTACAGTGTCATGAAAAATATCACAGATGCGCCTGTTGTGGTGGATAAGGTTCCAAAGAAGGAAGCAGAAGAGAGGGCGGAAAAGCTTCTTGCACAGCTTGGCCTTTCTGATAAGGCGGATGCTTATCCGTGCCAGCTTTCCGGGGGCCAGCAGCAGAGGGTATCGATCGCAAGGGCACTGGCGCTGCAGCCGAAGATCCTGTTTTTTGATGAGCCAACTTCTGCACTCGATCCGGAGCTGACCGGGGAGGTGTTAAAGGTTATCAAGGAACTGGCAAGGGAACATATGACCATGATCATCGTCACTCACGAGATGCAGTTTGCAAGAGAGCTGTCGGACAGGATCATTTTTATGGAGCAGGGGATCATACAGGCAGAAGGAACACCGGAGGAGATCTTCCACTGTGAAAATGACCGTGTCAGGGAATTTATTGGAAAGTTTCAGTCATAAGACGTGTTGATTTATGACAGGAGGTAGTATATACTCCACAATAGAGGTTATTTACTAAAACTTTACGAAAGGCAAGGAAACCAAAATGAAAAAAATGGAACAGCTTTACGAAGGAAAAGCAAAGAAGGTATTTGCAACAGAGGATCCTGATGTTGTTATCGTAGATTACAAGGATGATGCAACTGCTTTCAACGGGGAAAAGAAAGGCACGATCGTAGGAAAGGGTGCTATCAATAACCGTATGACCAATCATGTTTTCAAGCTTCTGGAGAAAGAGGGAGTACCGACACATCTGATTGAAGAATTAAGTGACAGAGAAACTGCAGTTAAAAAGGTGCAGATCGTGCCGCTTGAGGTTATCATCAGAAATGTGGCAGCAGGCAGCTTTTCCAAGAGGCTAGGTGTACCGGAAGGAACACCTTTTGCGGAGCCCACCATTGAATTCAGCTATAAAAATGACGAGCTGGGTGATCCTCTGATCAACAGCTATTTTGCGGTTGCACTGGGACTTGCTACCTGGGAAGAGATCGATACCATCAAGAAGTATGCATTTAAGGTAAATGAAGTGTTAAAGGCATATTTCCTTCAGGCAGATATCAAGCTGATCGACTTCAAGATCGAGTTTGGACGTTTCCATGGTCAGATCCTGCTTGCAGATGAAGTATCTCCGGATACCTGCCGTCTGTGGGATGTACATACCAATGAAAAGCTGGACAAGGATCGCTTCAGAAGAGATCTTGGCAATGTAGAAGAGGCTTACAACGAAGTATTTAAGCGTCTTGGACTTGCATAAACAGATACAGAGGTATGGAAATGATTAAAGAGGAATGCGGCGTATTTGGCATCTATGATTTTGATGGAGGGGATGTAGCCTCCACCATTTATTACGGTTTACTTGCACTCCAGCACAGAGGACAGGAAAGCTGCGGTATCGCTGTCAGTGATACCAGTGGCCCAAAGGGCAAGGTACTCAGCTCCAAGGACATGGGACTTGTCAATGAGGCATTTACCCCGGAGATTCTGGAGAAGCTGAAAGGGGATATTGGTGTCGGACATGTCAGATATTCTACAGCAGGCAGCTCTACCAGAGAAAATGCTCAGCCTCTGGTATTAAATTATGTGAAGGGTACACTGGCACTTGCCCACAATGGAAATCTGATCAATGCCCCGGAGCTGAGAAAAGAACTCGAATATACAGGAGCTATCTTCCAGACGACTATTGATTCAGAGGTGATCGCTTATTTTATTGCAAGGGAGCGGCTGAATTCCAAAACGGTCGAGGAAGCGGTAGGACGTGCCATGAAGAAGATCAAGGGAGCCTACTCTCTGATCATTATGTCTCCCCGTAAGCTGATCGGTGCAAGGGATCCTTTTGGCTTCAGGCCACTCTGTATCGGTAAGAGAGATAATTCCTATGTGCTGGCATCTGAGACCTGTGCCCTTGATACCATCGGAGCAACCTTTGTCCGTGATGTGGAGCCGGGAGAGATCGTAACCATTTCCCCGGAAAAGGGGATTGAATCCGACAAGAGCATGTGTATTCCGAAGGAGCAGCATGCCAGATGTGTATTTGAGTATATTTATTTTGCCCGTCCGGACAGCTTTGTGGACGGCATGAGTGTTTATAATTCCAGGATCCTGGCAGGAAGATATCTTGCCATAGATTCACCGGTAGACGCAGACCTTGTAGTCGGTGTACCGGAGTCCGGAAACTGTGCGGCTCTTGGTTATGCCATGGAGTCAGGGATCCCCTATGGACAGGCATTTGTGAAGAACAGCTATGTGGGAAGAACCTTTATCAAGCCCGGACAGAAAAACAGAGAGAGCAGTGTACAGGTCAAGCTGAACGCACTGCGGGATGCAGTGGAAGGCAGGCGTGTCATCATGATTGATGATTCCATCGTAAGAGGAACCACTTCTGACCGTATTGTCCGTATGCTGCGGGAAGCAGGAGCAAAGGAAGTGCATATGAGAGTAAGCTCGCCTCCCTTCTTATGGCCCTGTTATTTTGGTACGGATATACCGGCGAGGGATCAGCTGATCGCATATAACCGTTCTGTGGATGAGATCTGTAAGATAATCGGGGCTGACTCACTTGGCTATCTGAAGGAAGAGAGACTGTCTCAGATCGTAGAAGGAAGAGAAATCTGCAGTGGCTGCTTCACTGGAAAATATCCACTTGATCCACCGGAAGATGATATCCGGGGAGAATTTGATCATTAGAGGGAGGACTTATGGAAACTGACAGATATGTAAGCCCGTTATCGGAGCGCTATGCCAGTAAGGAAATGCAATATATCTTTTCTCCGGACATGAAGTTCCGGACGTGGAGAAAGCTCTGGATCGCACTTGCAGAGACAGAGATGGAGCTTGGATTGTCCCAGAATGGGAAACCTGTTATCTCACAGGAGCAGATCGATGAGCTGAAGGCTCATGCGGAAGATATCAACTATGATGTGGCGAAGGCCAGGGAAAAGGTAGTCCGTCATGATGTCATGAGTCATGTATATGCCTATGGACAGCAGTGCCCGAAGGCAGCCGGTATTATCCATCTTGGTGCTACAAGCTGCTATGTAGGTGATAATACCGATATTATCGTGATGACAGAGGCACTGAAATTAGTAAAGAAAAAGCTGGTCAATGTTCTCTCGGAGCTTTCAGCCTTCGCTGATAAATACAAGGCTCAGCCGACCCTTGCCTTTACCCATTTTCAGCCGGCACAGCCTACTACTGTAGGAAAAAGGGCAACACTCTGGATGCAGGAATTCTGTCTGGATCTGGAGGATCTTGAGCATGTGCTGTCCGGTATGAAGCTGCTTGGATCCAAGGGAACGACAGGTACACAGGCTTCTTTCCTAGAACTGTTTGACGGGGATCAGGAAACGATTGATAAGATCGATCCTATGATCGCAGCTAAAATGGGATTTAAGGAATGCTATCCGGTATCAGGACAGACCTATTCCCGTAAGGTGGATACCAGGGTAGCCAATGTACTGGCCGGTATCGCAGCAAGTGCTCATAAGATGAGTAATGATATCAGACTTCTCCAGCATCTGAAGGAAGTGGAGGAGCCTTTTGAGAAGACCCAGATCGGATCTTCTGCCATGGCATACAAGAGAAATCCCATGCGGAGTGAGAGAATTGCATCTCTTTCCCGCTATGTGATGATCGATGCCCTGAATCCGGCGATCACCTCTGCCACACAGTGGTTTGAGAGAACACTGGATGATTCTGCAAACAAGCGTCTTTCTATCCCTGAAGGGTTCCTGGCTATTGATGGTATTTTGGATCTGTGCCTGAATGTAGTGGATGGCCTTGTGGTTTATCCGAAGGTAATAGAGAAGCACCTGATGAGTGAGCTGCCTTTCATGGCCACAGAGAATATCATGATGGATGCAGTAAAGCTTGGCGGCAACAGACAGGAGCTGCATGAGAAGATCCGTGAGCTTTCCATGGAGGCAGGAAAAACTGTAAAGGTGGAAGGCAAGGATAATAATCTTCTTGAACTGATCGCAGCAGACCCGGCTTTCCCGTTATCCCTGGAGGATCTGCAGAAATCTATGGAACCATCCAGATATATTGGAAGATCCAGAGAGCAGGTTGATAATTTCCTTTCAAAGGTGATCAGACCGATCCTGGAAGAAAATAAAGACCTTCTTGGAGTGAAAGCAGAGATCAACGTATAAGTGGATGTAACTGATAAAGAAACAGCTGGCAGCAGTGTATGCATGCCGGCTGTATTTTTTGTATTAATTTTATAAAAAAGTGCTTTTCCTTTTTGGAAATGTGTTGTATAATATCCACATAGAGTTCATTTAGAGACATTTCAAATGACAAGTCGAGATTTAAATCCCATTGAAGAAGATGATAGTGAAGGTTTGAGAAACGGTTTATTCACGATCAGGTGTATGAAAAAGCACAGAGACAATGAAACAACAGGACTGTAAGAAAAAGTGAATGGAGGAATTTATGAGAGAAAAATATGAATCTCTTGCGCTTGTGGATCTGAAGGCGATTGCAAAGGCAAGGGGCTTAAAGGGTACATCAACCATGAAAAAGAGCGAGATTATTGAGCTGATGCTTGCCGAGGATGAGAAGGACAAGACATCTGGTAAGGGCATGTACGCCAGGAGTGCAGAAAAGAAGGAGCTGAGAGAAGAGAGCGAGAGTAAGACAGACGAGAATAAAACAGACGATGAGGAAAAGTTCCCGGCTGAGCTTGACAGTGGGATCGCTGTCAATGGTATCCTTGAGGTAATGCCGGATGGATATGGATTTATCAGAAGTGATAATTATCTTCCGGGTGAAAGGGATGTTTATGTGGCACCCAGTCAGATCAGACGATTTGGCCTGAAAACGGGTGATATCCTGGAGGGCAATACCAGAGTTAAGACACAGGGAGAGAAGTTTGCAGCTCTGTTATATGTAAAGAGTATTAACGGTTATACACCGGAAGAGGCAGCAAGGAGACGCAATTTTGAGGATATGACGCCTATATTCCCCAATGAGAGACTGCATCTTGAGCAGCCGGGAGCCAGTGTGGCAATGAGGATCATGGATCTGATCAGCCCGGTTGGTAAGGGACAGCGTGGTATGATCGTATCCCCTCCGAAGGCAGGTAAGACAACCCTGTTAAAGGAAGTAGCCAAATCTGTTAAGAGAAATAATCCGGAGGTGCATCTGATCATTCTGCTGATCGATGAAAGACCTGAGGAAGTAACAGATATCAAGGAGGCTATCGAAGGACCCAATGTCGAGGTCATCTATTCAACCTTTGATGAGCTGCCTGAGCATCACAAGCGTGTATCAGAAATGGTGATCGAGAGAGGTAAGAGACTGGTAGAGCATCAGAAGGACGTTATTATCCTGATCGACAGTATTACCAGACTGACACGTGCGTACAATCAGACAGTGCCCCCGAGTGGACGTACCCTGTCAGGTGGTCTTGATCCGGCAGCCCTGCATATGCCAAAGAGATTCTTCGGTGCGGCGAGAAATATGAGAGAGGGCGGATCCCTCACTATTCTTGCAACCGCGCTGGTAGATACCGGAAGCAAAATGGATGATGTAGTATACGAGGAATTCAAGGGAACCGGTAATATGGAGCTGGTGCTTGACAGAAAGCTGTCTGAGAAAAGAGTATTCCCCGCTATTGATATTCCGAAATCCGGAACAAGAAGAGAAGACCTTCTTCTCTCACCGGATGAACTGGAAGCGATCAATGTTATCCGTAAGGCATTAAATGGTCTGAAGCCGGAAGAGGCTGTAGACAGGATCTTGGATCTTTTTGCCAAGACAAGGAATAATAATGAATTTGTCAATATGGTCAAAAAAATGAAGTGGATCTGAGAAAAAGGACTTGCATAGTATATTAACCTGTGTTACAATTAAAAAGCTGTTTCGGGAAAAACATGAGAACGTTAATTGTAATATAGTTAATAAATAGAGAGGTGAAAACATGAAAGAAGGAATTCATCCTGAGTACTATCAGGCAACCGTTACCTGCAACTGTGGAAACACATTTGTGACCGGATCAACCAAGAAGGATATTCACGTTGAAGTTTGTTCCAAGTGCCATTCATTCTACACTGGTCAGCAGAAGGCAGCCAGAGCTGATGGACGTATCGAGAAGTTCAACAAGAAATATGGTGTTGGAAACAATTAGGTTATGTACAATAAGGTTGAGGGTTACATCCTCAACCTTATTATTTTTATTACAGGAGTATCTTGCATGGGTAAAAAGAAAAAAACAACGCACTATTCCGGGATCGGCGGACAGGCTGTTCTGGAAGGCGTGATGATGAAAAATAAAGATGATTATGCAGTGGCTATCCGTAAGCCAAATGGTGAGATCGAAGTAGAAGTAGATGTGTACAGGGGTATCCTGCGTGACAATGCTTTGAAAAAGATCCCTTTTATCAGAGGTATTTTTAATTTTCTGGATTCCATGATCCTTGGAATGAAGACCATCAATTATTCAGCGTCCTTCTATGAGGACGAGGAAGCGGAGGAAACGAAGCTTGACAAGGCACTGAACAAGGTGTCAGGGGGACGGGCAGAGAAGATCCTGATGGGAGTGACAACGGTGGCTTCCATTGTGATTGCGATTGCTGTATTTATGCTGCTTCCCTATTTTCTGTCAACGCTGCTTGTACAGTATATCAGAAATGATTCCCTGCTTGCGATCATAGAAGGAATCATCAGGATCCTGATCTTTGTGATCTACATTGTAGCAATCAGCCTGATGAAGGATATTCACAGACTGTACCAGTATCATGGGGCAGAGCATAAGTGCATCAACTGTGTGGAGAACGGAAGACCTCTGACTGTCCACAATGTAATGAGAAGCTCCAGGATCCACAAACGCTGTGGGACGAGCTTTATGTTTCTTGTGGTTTTTGTGAGTATCATCCTGTTCTTTTTTATCAGGGTACAGAATCCTGCTCTCCGTGTAGTACTGCGAATTGCACTGGTACCTGTGATCGCGGGTATTTCCTATGAGATCATCCGGCTGGCGGGCAGAAGTGACAATATTTTCGTAAAGATCATTTCTGCGCCAGGTATGTGGCTGCAGAGACTGACGACCAAGGAGCCTGACAGAGAAATGGCAGAGGTTGCCATCAGATCTGTGGAGGCGGTATTTGACTGGAAATCATATCTGAAAGATGAGTTCGGATATGAAGTGGATGATTCCTGGCTTCAGGATGAGCCGGGAGAGGAAGAAGAATGATCCATGAATTACCGGAAGCTTTATGAAACAGGAAAAGACAGACTGGAGAAGGCTGGCATACAGGAAGCAGCGCTTGATGCGAGGCTTCTGCTGGAGGAGGTCTGCGGGACAGACCGGAATACGCTGCTGGCGCATGGAGACAGGGCGGTAACAGAGGAAGAAGAAACACAGTTTCTTATTTTCATAGAAAGAAGAAGCACACATGAGCCACTGCAGCAGATTACAGGCTGGCAGGAGTTTATGGGACTGCGTTTTTCTGTTACGGAGGATGTACTGGTGCCAAGACAGGATACAGAAACTCTTGTAGAAGAAGTGATGAGGTATCTCAGGGATGGCATGGAGATCCTGGATGTGTGTACAGGCAGTGGATGTATTCTTTTAAGTCTCCTGCGGTATTCTAATGGCTGCAGGGGCGTTGGCTGTGATATTTCGGAAAAAGCACTGGCTGTTGCAGGGCAAAATGCAAAAGAGCTTGGAATATCTGCGCAGTTTATCCAGAGTGATCTGTTTGAAAGCATAGAAGGAAGGTTTGAATATATTGTATCCAATCCACCATACATCCGAAAGGATGTGATTCCGACTCTGATGGAAGAGGTGAGGGATCATGAGCCGCTGATCGCACTGGATGGCGGTGAAGACGGTCTTGACTTTTACCGGAAGATTACCAGGAAAGCGACAGAACATCTTTATTCCGGAGGCATGCTTTTCTTTGAGATCGGTTACGATCAGGGAGAAGCGGTAAAGCTGCTGATGGAAGAGGAAGGATACGAAGAGGTGACTGTCAGTCAGGATCTTGCCGGACTTGACAGAGTGGTGTATGGAACATTTAACGGGAGGAAATAGTCATGTTTGATAAATTAGACGATCTGCTTGCCAGATATGAGGAGATCATGAATGAGCTGAATGAGCCTACGGTGACAAACAATCAGGATCGCTTCCGTAAGCTGATGAAGGAACAGAGTGATCTGACACCGATCGTAGAGGCATATAAGGAATATAAGAAATGTAAGCAGGATGAGGAGGATTCCCTGGCATTACTTGATTCTGAGTCCGATGAGGATATGAAGGAGATGCTGAAGGAGGAGCTTTCAGCAGCCAAGAAAAGAATCGAGGAGCTGGAAAAGGAACTGAAGATCCTTCTGCTTCCCAAGGATCCCAATGATGATAAGAATGTTATCATGGAAATCCGTGCCGGCGCCGGCGGAGATGAAGCTGCCCTGTTTGCAGCGGAAATGTACCGGCTTTATGTCCATTATGCAGAGAGCCAGCGATGGAAGACAGAGCTTTTGAATGTAGATGAGATCGGAATCGGTGGCATGAAGGAAGTCAGCTTCACAATTACCGGACAGGGTGCATATTCCAAGCTGAAATATGAAAGCGGTGTACACCGTGTACAGCGTGTGCCTGAGACAGAATCCGGCGGACGTATCCATACCTCCACAGTCAGCGTGGCAGTTATGCCGGAGGTAGATGATGATATTGATATTGTTATTGATGATAAGGATATCAGGATCGACGTGATGAGAGCATCTGGAAACGGTGGGCAATGTGTTAATACCACAGACTCTGCGGTGCGTCTGACCCATTATCCCACAGGTATTGTGGTTTACAGCCAGACTGAGAAATCCCAGCTGCAGAATAAGGCCAAGGCATTTGCCCTGTTGAAAGCTAAACTGTATGATCTGGAGCAGCAGCAGCGTCATGACGCAGAAGCAGAAATGAGAAGAAGCCAGATCGGTACCGGAGACCGTTCTGAGAAGATCAGAACCTATAACTTCCCCCAGGGAAGAGTAACCGACCACAGAATAGGCCTGACACTGTATAAACTTGACAAAATAATGAATGGAGATATCGGAGAAATCATAGACGGGTGCATTTTGGCAGACCAGACAGCGAAACTCGCCCGGATGAATCAGGAAGGATAAGAAGACGGATCAGGGCATATGCCCTGATCTTTTCTGTTTATGGCTGGAGATGAACATCGATAGAAATATCAGTAATAAAAACACATGAGTTCGTATAAATTAATTTAATAATGTTGTGTAAATATAAATGTTACGATATTATAAGAATCAGAACAAATTGTTGTGGATAAAGAATGCAATATAGATTTAAATGAAGGTTTGATAAAATTAAACAAAATTCCAATACATCGGATGGTGATGGGGGAAGAAAGACGGTATTAATTCAGGGATGAATTGTGCAGGGGAGAATATGAAATATACAATTGATGAATTGGATAAAAAGGAAGAATGTTAAATATGCAATCCAGTGCAAAAGGTATACAGGACATGTTGGGAATAAGGCGGTACAGGAGGCTGGGCTTGGTATGGATTTTTATCATTGTGATGCAGCGGCTGTCATTACAAACAGTTCATATACTAAACAGGCAGTAAAGTTAGCTGAAACAACAGGTGTACGTTTGTGGGATAGAAGTTTTCTGATCAGTCTGATTCAGAATTATAAAGATGACGAATATGAAAGACCGGTCAGACGTCCTGTGGAAAGAAATTTGAAAATAGCAGATGTTCCAGAAAATGACCATTTAGAGAAAAAACAGATACCGGAAGAGCCTCAAAAGATTACACTAGCAAATGGAATTTATTTAAAAAATGACAAAATATATATTGGAAATGATCCATTTTCTTTTGTTGGAGCAGACCGATTAAGAATTTTTATTATATGGAGTGCATGGTTGGTGATGATTGTGTCAGTAATCATTTGCCTGTATCCGCCATTCAGAATAATCAGTATAATAGGTGCTTCATGTGGAGCTGGGTTATTTATGTTACATAGCAATATAAAAAAAGCACTGGACAACTATTTGAGGTTAAGAATAAAGGATAAGAAATGAATAATGTGAGTCATTTGTATTTTATGGCAGAGTTACGGCAAATGATGAGTCATAATATAGTAAAAAATATTTCTAAACTTGAAAAACAGGTTGATTATTTCAAAGATACTGTATATACTAAATATAGAA